>Ga0182739_1000176_pt1 | contig 115260 bp, 110 predicted proteins | sample eDN5th30CBELigBY_FD_128873 | JGI IMG/M metagenome (GOLD analysis project Ga0182739, IMG submission 128873) | Enriched backyard soil microbial communities from Emeryville, California, USA - eDNA 5th pass 30_C BE-Lig BY (version 2) (version 2) | ecosystem: Environmental > Terrestrial > Soil >...
AGACGCGGGAGAGTAGGTCGCCGCCAGGTCTGCAAAGAACACTAAAACCCATCTCAATACATGAATAACCAAAAGCCCCCAACGCTAACGCGTCGGGGGCTTTTTGTCGTTCGGAACAAGGCAACGGCAACGCAGACAAACCCCTTCCACCGCCGATAAACGCAACGCCAGCTGTCTAGCCACAACCCGGCCCCTTGATGGCAGAGCATACCTTGCACACCCCTCACCTCCACTCTCCACTCAAGGGAAAACGAAACCTGACGGAAACCGAGGGGCCAGGGGGGAGAAGCGCGCGCAGGCGACACGAGGCCAGAGGTCACTGGAGACAGAGGCCCGACATCAACTGAGCACCAAGCAAGGTTGCCAAGACGGGTGATGAGTCCCGTCGCGAGAACGTCAGAGGGCGCCCTACATGCCACTCAGCGTGGCACCAGCGGGGCGCCTACGCGGGTCGGATAGATCGCCTCACCTCGCGGTCCCATCAGCTCTGCTCTTGCACCACCAGGTCGCTTAACTGCACAGCCGCCTCGTCGCCCACAACCGAAACCGGCGCGCTCGTGCCCAGATCGAAACTTTGCTTTTCTGCATTAGGCAAGCCCTCGCGCCGGCTCAGGCGGAACCCCACAAAGCCAATGAGGGCCAGTTGGATGGCGGCATTGACGACGAACAGGCCGGGCTGGCCCCAAAGTTCGATGCCCACCGAGGCCAGGATAGGGCCGATGGTGGAGCCCATGCCGTTGAGCAGCAATAGACCCGCCGAAATCTCCACATAGTCTGAGCGCTCGGCGAAGTCGAAGACGTGCGCCGCGGCGATGGCGTAGCTGGGCAGGAGCCCGGCCCCGAAAGCCGCAGCGATCAGGAACCATAGGCCGGGGGTGACGGGGGTTGAGATCAGCACCAGACCGAATAGGACGCAGCCGATCGAGAGCGCTATCAGGATCTTGCGGCGGTCGACACGGTCCGAGATCTTGCCGGCGGGCAATTGCGCGACAGCTCCGCCCAAAACGGCAGCGCTCATGAACAAGGCCGCATCGCTGACGCTGCCGCTGACCGTGCTGGCATAGGACGGGGCCAGCGACCAGAAGGCGCCGGTCGCGACCCCGATCAGGAACACCGAAACCGTTCCGGTGGGCGAGAGATGGAACATGCGCAAGGGCCGGAAGCGCACGATGGTGATCGGTGGGGGCTGGCTCGAGCGCGTCATGACGATAGGCACGGCGGCCAGGGACATCAGCACCGAGGCGATGGAGAACAGGACGAAGGAGGACGGCTGGAACAGCGTCACCATCATCTGCCCCAGCGTGATGACGGTGAAGTTGACCGTAACATAGGTCGAGATCAGCACGCCGCGCGTCTGGTTGGTGGCCTGATCGTTGAGCCAGCTCTCCACCACCAGATAGAGCCCTGCCAGGCAAAAGCCAGTGATGAGGCGGAGCATGACCCACACTGTGGCATCGAGCGCCATGGGATAGCCCAAAGCGGCAGCCGAAGCGATGGCGACCAAGGCGGCGAAGGTGCGGATATGGCCCACCCGCATGATCATGCGCGGGGTGAAACCGCAGCCTAGAACGAAGCCGAAGAAATAGCCCGAGCCCAACAGGCCGATCTGGAAGGCGCTGAAGCCTTCGATGCCGCCGCGAATGGGCAGCAGCATCAGCTGCAGGCCGTTGCCCATGATGAGAAAGGCGACGCTGAGCAGGATCGAGAACGCTGCCAGGATCGGCCCGGTCTTCATGCTTGCCTGCATAACGTACGTCCCTTCTTGCTGGTCGAGCCCGCTAAGCGGGACGTGGCTGCATCTAGACACTGCAGTTTGCAATGAGACGCCAGCCTTATACGCCGCCCGCTTTTAGGCGAGGGCGGCGCAGGGCTCAACGTTGGATATGGTCCGGATGTGGGGCGTGACTATCTAGCGCCCGGCAGGTTCGGAGGCCCGTGCACCGACGAAGCGGGCCTGCAGGGTGACCACGGCGAGCAGGAACACGCCGCGAATGACCGATTGCCAATAGGCCGAAAGCGAAATCCACCCCTTGCCGTTTTCGAAGTTGAGGACGTTGAACAGAATGCCGAGCAGTAGGACGCCCGCCAGCGTGGTGCCCACCGAACCGCTGCCCCCGGTCAGGAGAGTGCCGCCCACCACCACCGAGGCAATGGCAAACAGCTCCCAGCCAACTCCCTCGATGGGCTGGCCGGCGCCGAACTGGGCCGCAAGAATGACGCCGGCCAGGCCTGCCAGGCCGCCGCTGACCACATAGACCAGGAACTTGATGGCGTCGGTGCGCAGGCCCATCAGGCGGGAGGCATCTTCCCCGCCGCCAACGGCCAGGATGGAGCGGCCGGTGCTGGTGAAATTGAGCACCAGCGAGCCCAACAGATAAGCCAAGGCCGCAATGATGGCCGGGATGGGCAGCACCCACAGATTGCCCTGGCCAAGAGCCACGAAGCCGCTTTCATAGGAAACCGAGACCGATTGATTGTTGGCCATCAGCAGGGCCGTGCCCGAGGCGGCCAGCATGGTAGCCAGCGTGGCGATGAACGGCATGATGGCCATGCGCGTGACCAGCACGCCATTCATCATGCCTACGATCAACCCAACGCCGATGCCGGCGGCGGCTCCCGGCAAGATGCCATAGGGGCTGGCGAGGGCCGCAGCCACGCTGCCCAGGGCGGCCGTGGAGCCCACCGAGAGATCAATGCCGCCCGTCATGATGACAAAGCACATGCCCAGCGCCACCAGCGCGAACATGGAATTGTAGCGCAACACGCTCATCACGTTGAACAGGCCCAGGAAGTTTTCGTAGCGCAGCCAGCCAAAGACGATGAGCGCCACCAGCGCCAGAATGACGCCATAGCGAGCCAGCAGGGTGCGGTAGTCGATGCCAGAGGTCACCTGACCCTCCCTTGCTGCTGCAACCACACCGCCAGGATGATGATGGCGGCCTTGACCACCAGCGCCGCCGCATCGGGCACGCCATTGGCGAGCAGCGTATAGCGGACCAGTTGGATGGTGAGGGCGCCAAGAAGCGTGCCGATGATGGTGGCCTTGCCCCCGGTCAGAAGCGTGCCGCCCACGGCGACGGCGGCAATGGCGTCGAGCTCCATGCCCAGCCCCACCAGATTGGCGTCGCTGGCCGAATTGATGGCGATAACCACCAGCCCGGCCAGCCCGGCGCAAAAGCCGCTAATGGCATAGACCGCGAGCTTGACGCGCTTGACGGCAATGCCGGACAGCTCGGCGGCCTTCTCATTGCCGCCCGTGGCCAGGATCCTGCGGCCAAAGCCGGTGCGGCGCAGCATCCAGGCAGCGGCGATGACGATGATCACCATCATGATGACCTGCACCGGAATGCCCAGGGGACGGCCCAGGCCGATCCACTGGAATTCGGGGACCTTGAACACTTGCAGATTGCCATTGGTCAGCACCTGGGCGATGCCGCGCCCGGCGATGAATAAAACCAGGGTTGCGACGATGGGCTGGATGCGGAACTGGGCGATAAGCCAGCCATTGAACAGACCCAAAAGCGTGGCGACCAGCACCGCGATGCCGATGGCCAGCGTCACCCCCAGATAGATATTGCCCACCGGAAATAGCGTGCCCAGAAAGATCATCGGGGCCAGCGCCCCGGCAATCGCCATGATCGAGCCCACCGAAAGGTCGATGCCGCCCGTCGCGATCACCATGGTCATGCCTACGGCCACGATGACGATCGTGCACACCTGGGTGAGGTTGACGTTGAGCGTCTGCCAGGTGGCGAAGTTGCGCGTGAAAATCAGGTTGAAGACGATGAGCAGCACTAGCGCGATCAAGGTGCCGTAGCGCGACAGGAACTCCAAGACGTCGAAGGCGCGGCTGGTGGGGCGCGCGGGGCTGGGCAACACCTGGCTCATGCGTGCACCTCCTGGGTCTGGCTAGAATGGCCATGGGCCATGGCGGCCAGGATGTTGGTTTCGGTGATCGCCTCGCCCGAGAGTTCGGCCACGCTGCGCCCTTCGCGCAAAACGAAGACGCGGTCGGCGCCTTCGGCTACTTCTTCGATTTCGGACGAGATCATCAGTACCGCCAGGCCCTGATCGGCGAGGCGCCGGATCAGGCGCTGGATTTCGCCCTTGGCACCCACGTCGATGCCGCGCGTGGGCTCGTCGAGTATAAGCAAGCGAGGCTGCATGGCGAGCCAGCGCGCCAGCAGCACTTTTTGCTGGTTGCCGCCCGAAAGCTCGCGGATCTTCTGATTGGGACCCGAGCACTTGATGCCCAGATCCTTGATGAAGCGGGCAACGATGTCGCGCTGCTGCTTTTCATCCACCACCCCGTTACGGCTGATACGGGGCAACAGGGCCAGGGTCATGTTCTCGGCCACGCTCAACTCGGGAACGATGCCTTCGGTCTTGCGGTCTTCGGTGACGAAACCCAGGCCCGCCGCAATCGCCGCGCTGGGGGCGGCGGGGGCATAGGGAGTGCCGACAATCTGCATGGTGCCGCCGCGCGGCTGGTCCACCCCGAACACCAGCCGGGCAGTTTCGGTGCGGCCCGCGCCCAAAAGGCCGGCAAAGCCGACGATTTCGCCGGTCCTGAGGTCGAAGGTGACATCGGCTACGCCTTGGCGGGCGGCGAGATGGCGGGCGGAGAACACCGTGTCCCCGATCTTGCCGGCCGGGCGGTCGGTGAAGGCCGTGGCATGGCCCTCCGCCTTGGAGACGTCGCGCCCCAGCATCTGGGACACCAGGGTGAGCTTGTCGATTTCGGCCATGGCGGCGGTGCGCACGGTGCGCCCATCGCGCATGATGGTGACGCGGTCGCACACCTGGTAGAGTTCGTCGAGCTTATGGCTGACAAAGATCACCGACACGCCATCGGCCTTGAGCTGGCCGATCACGTCAAACAGTACGCGCACTTCCTGATCGTCGAGCGATGAGGTGGGCTCGTCCATGATCACCAGGCGGGCGGAAAACCCGATGGCACGGGCAATGGCCACCATTTGCTGGGTGGCGGTGTTGAAATCCATCAAAGGGCGGCGCACGTCGATGCGCACCTTGAAGCGCGCCAAAAGGCGCTCGGCCTCGGCATGCATGGCGCCCCAGTCGAGCAGGCCGAAGCGCCGCGCCTCGCGTCCCAGGCAGATATTCTCGGCCACCGAGCGCAGCGGCACCAGGTTGATTTCCTGATAGATGGTACTGATGCCCCGGGCCTGGGCCTGCTGGGGTGAGCTTACTTCGAAGGGCTTACCCTCGAACAGGATCTCCCCGGCATCCTTGCGATGATAGCCGGTGAGAACCTTGATCATGGTGGATTTGCCGGCGCCGTTCTGCCCGATCAGGGCATGCACCTCGCCCTGCCGTACCAGCAGCGAGGCTTGCGACAGCGCCGGGATACCGGCGAAACGCTTCTCGATCCCGCTCATGGCGAGCAGCGGGGCGTCATCCATCCCATGGGTCTCCTTCGGCTGGAGGGGCGCCCGCCAAGGCGGGCGCCACAGGAGCGGTCAGTAGGCCGTGGCGAGCAGTTCGGCGGCGTTGGTGGGGTCGTAGAACTGGTCGGGATTGATGATCATGGGTGGGATGGCTTCGCCATTGGCATAGGCCACGGCCGTGTCGAAGGCTTTGGGCCCGAAGCGCGGATTGCACTCCACGCAGGCGGCGATCTTGCCGTCCACGATCAGCTGCACCGCTTCGCGGCCGCCGTCGATCGAGAGGATGAGCACGTCCTGACCGGCCACCTTGCCGGCCGCTTCCACCGCCGCGATGGCGCCGATGGCCATTTCGTCGTTATGGGCATAGATCACATTGGCATCGGGATGAGCCTGCAGCAGCGTCTCGGCCACCTGGCGGCCCTTGTCGCGAGCGAAATCGCCCGACTGGGAGGCCACGATGGTGAACTCTGGATGCTGGGCGATGACGTCGTCGAAGCCTTTCTTGCGGTCGTTGGCGGGCGAGGAGCCTACGGTGCCCTCGAGTTCGATGATGGTGGTCTTGCCATTGGCATTGGCCACCAGCCAGTCGGCCATGCGCTGGCCCTCTTCCACGAAGTTCGAGCCGATGAAGGTGACATAGTCCTCGCCGGGCTTGGCCAGGGACTGATCGACGTTACGGTCGAGCAGGATCACCGGAATATTGGCGCCCTTGGCCGCCATGATGGCAGGAATGAGCGGCTTTTCTTCGCGCGGGGCGAGAAAGATCAAATCCACGCCCTGGGCGATCATGGAGTTGACGTCGGCCACCTGCTTGGCCGCCGAACCGGCCGCATCGGTATAGACCAGCTGCCAGCCGCGGGCGGCAGCTTCGTCCTGCATGCTCTTGGTTTGGGCCAGGCGCCAGGGGTTGTTGCTCTCGGTCTGGGCGAAGCCGACCTTGTAGGTATCCTTCTTGGCGAGCGGGGGCGCGGCAGCGAAGGCGCGCTGCACCATGAGCGCGGCAGCGGCGCTCGCAGATGAAATCAGCAATGTACGACGCGTAATCGTCATTTGGAGTTCCTCCCTGGATGTTGGCCGCCTGAGGCGACCGCGTGGCTCCCTACCACGCTGTGCATACTTGAACAGTGATCGAGATCAGTCAACTATCAGTTATAAATATTAGTCAGCCTGGCTGACCGAAGCGTCCTCCTGTGTTAAAGGCGGGCAAGGCAGTAAGCGCGCGAGGCGCGCGCAAGGGCGTAAAGGAGCGAGAAGGGCCATGGATATCGAGAACGCGGCCCGACCTCCGGCCAAGCGCGCCCGGCGCGCTGCGGGCAGCAGAAGCCGTGTCACCATGACCGATATCGCGCGCGAGGCGGGCTGTTCGCAGGCGACCGTTTCGATCGTGCTCAATCGCACGCAAGGCATCAAGATTTCCAGCGAAACCCAGGAGCGCGTGCTGGCGGCCGCCCGCCAGCTCGGCTATGCCGCGCCCAGCTTTGCCCATTTGCAGGCGCCGCGTCCGCAGGTGGAGGGCACGGTGGGCTTCATCGTCGATCAGCTCTCCACCAGCCCCGAGGCGGTGGTGGCCATCGAGGGGGCGCGAGCGGCGGCCTGGAATGCGCGCAACGTGGTGCTGGTGGCCCAGACGCTGTCCGATCCCGACATGGAGCCGCGCACCATCAGGGCTTTGCTCGACCAAGGCGTTTCGGCCCTGGTCTACATGACCATCTTCACCCGCCAGATCGAGGTGCCCCAGGCTTTGCGCGGGCTCGACGTGCCGGTGATCCTGCTCAACTGCCATTCGGCCGACCACGCTTTCCCCGCCGTGGTGCCCAGCGAGATCGCGGGCGGGCATAGCGCCACTCGGCACCTGATCGAAATGGGCCACAGCCGCATCGCCACCATCACCGGCGAGCCGTGGATGGAGGCGGCCCAGGACCGGCTCAAGGGCTATCGCCGGGCACTGGCCACCGCCGACATTCCCTTCGATCCTAAGCTGGTGCTGCATGGCGACTGGTCGGCCAGCGCCGGCTACAAGGCGACCAAGACGCTGCTGGCTCTGCCCGAGCAGCCTACGGCCATCTTTTGCCAGAACGATCGCACCGCCATCGGCTGCTACGAAGCGCTCAAGGAGGCGGGGCTGTCCATTCCGGGCGACATGTCGGTGGTTGGTTATGACGACGAGGAGATTTCCCGGCACCTCAACCCGCGCCTCACGACCTCGATCCTGCCGCATCGGGCGATGGGGCAGTGGGCAATCGAGCAGCTCGAGGAGCAGGTTGGGTCGCATCGGCGTTATCCCATCACCAAGCTCGAATGCCCGCTGATCGTTCGCGATTCGGTTGCGCGCCCGGCCATCAGTTGACCTCGAAGCCCGCATCGATGGGCAGCGTTACGCCGTTGATCATGGCCGCCGCATCGCTCAACAGGAACAGGATCGCCTCGGCTACCTCCTCGGGCTTGATGAACCGCCCCAGCGGCATGCGCGCCAGCATGGGGTTGGCCTTGGCTGGATCGCTCCAGGCCTTGACGGCCATGGGGGTAAGGGTGACCGCCGGATTGACGCAGTTGACCCGAATGCCCTTGCGGCCCAATTCGTTGGCCATCACCCGGCTCATGGCATCGAGCGCGCCCTTGGAGGCGCAATAGGCCGCGTGATCGGCAAAGCCGGTAAAAGACGAGACGCTCGAGACGTTGACGATGGCGCCACCCAGGCCCTGCGCGATGCGCGCGCGGGCATATTCCTGGGAGACGATCAGTGCGGCGCGGGTGTTGACGGCCATCAGCTCGTCAAAGGCCTCGACCGTCACGTCCAGTACCGATTGTAGAATGGTGGTGCCGGCGCAATTGACGAGCAGATCGGCGGGCAGGGCAGCGCGGGCGGCGGCGCGGGCCGCCTCGGCATCGCCTAGGTCCACCCGATGGCCGGTGATGCCCTGGGCGGCCAGAGCCGCTATGTCCTCGTGGGATCGCGACAGCGCGATCACCCTCGCACCGCGTGCGTGCAGCATCATCGCCGTGGCGTGGCCGATGCCCTTGCCCGCCCCGGTGACGATCACCGATTTTCTCGACCAGTCCATCACGCCGCCTCTCCCAGGATGAAGCTGGCGCAGCGATCGCCCAGCATCATGGCCGGGGCGGCGGTGTTGCCCGCATTGATGTTGGGGCAAGCCGACATGTCGCAGACGCGCAGATTGTCTACCCCGCGCACACGCATGGCCGCATCGAGCACGGCGAGCCGGTCGCCATCGGGGCCCATGCGGCAGGTGCCCGAAGGGTGGTAGTTGGTTTTGACGAACCGCTTGCAGTGGGCCGTCAGCGCCGCGTCGCTGAGATCGTCGGGGCGCGGCACCGCGATCTTGGCGATGCGATCGGCCAGGGGCGCGGTCTGGAAGGCTTTGAGGAAGAAGCGCTGGGCCGCGATCATTTCGGCCATGTCCTGGGGATGCGCCAACAGATGGGGCGACACGACCGGCATGGCAGAAGGATCGGCCGAGCGCAGCCGCACATAGCCGCGCGATTTGGGCTTGACCACGACAGTGGTGATAGTCAGCCCGTAGGTGTTTTCCACCAACGTCAGGATGTCCCGGTCGAGATAGACGTGGGGTACGCAAAAGGCCTGGATAGTGGGCTCGCCCGCCGGATCGCCGGGATTGACGAAGGCCCCGGCCTCCACGCCCGCCGAGAGAATGGTGCCGGCCCCGAACAGCTTGAAATGCAGCCCGTTCTTGAGCATGCGCCAGCCTTCTCCCTGCTTGTGATAGCCATAAGGACCGTTGGCCGTGGCGATCATGGGCACCTCGGGATGATCGATGAGGTTTTCGCCCACGCCGGGCAGATCGACCAGCGTGGTAATGCCATGGGCGCCCAACTGATCCGACGGGCCCACGCCCGACAGCATCAGCAGCTTGGGCGACACCAGCGCTCCGGCGGCCAGGATGATGGCATCTTCGGCATGCGCCGTATGCTCGGCCCCTTGCGCGTCTGCATAGACCACGCCCTTGGCGCGCTCGCCCTCGATCAGGATGCGCCGCACCGGGGCGTTGAGTTTGAGCGTCAGTCTGGGATCGTCGCGCAGCGGCTCGATGAAGGCATAGGCGGCGCTGGAGCGTTTGCCGCGCCGGTTCATGAACTGATAAAAGCCCACCCCACGCTGGCTGGCGCCGTTGAAATCGTGATTGTAGGGCACGCCCATGGCCTGCAGGCTTTGCACGAACCAGCGCGACATGTCATCGATATGGCCCGGATCGGACACCAGCAGCGGCCCGCCGGTGCCGTGCCGGTCGTCGGCGAGCCGGTTATTGCCCTCCATGCCGACAAAATGGGGCAGAACATGCTGCCAGTCCCAGCGCACCCCGGCATTGTTGCCGCGCAGCAGCTGGTCCCATTCGTCATAGTCGGAGGGGCGGCCGCGCATATAGACCTGGGCATTGACCGAGGTGCCCCCGCCCAGCACGTTGCCCTGCGAGATCTCGTGCACGCGGCCATCCAGATGGCGCTGCGGCTCAGTCTTGTGATAGGCCATGAACTTGCTGCCGTTGATCATCTTGAAGATGCCCGGCGGCATGTCGAGCAGGGGATGGTGGTGCGAGTGGCCCCCTTCGAGCAGCAGCACGCGGCGCCCGGCGCGCACCAGCCGTGCTGCGGCCACACAACCCGCCGCGCCCCCGCCAATGACGATATGATCGTAGCGCTCAACCATGGGGCGCCTCGAAGGTGCCGCGCACGAACTCCCAGGCCGAGGCCAGATGGGTGTTGAGCGCCCGCTCGCCGGCATCGGGATCACGCTCGATGATGGCGGTGCAGATGTCGCGATGGGACAGGAAATTCACCCGGTTGCGCTCGGGCGAGCGCAGCATTTGCGCCCAGTGGGGCGCCAGCCAGGCGGTGAAGGCCTTGTGAATGGCCGGCAGCACCGGATTGCCGGGAATCTGGTAGAGCACGGCGTGGAAGCCGACGTCGGTGGCATAGAACTGGTGACTGTCGTGCATGGCCGCCTCGTTGGCGGAAAGCGCCTGGCGCAGCGCGGCGATGTCGTCCTTGCGGGCATGGAGCGCGGCGTAGCGCACCAGCCCGGCCTCGATGAACACCCGCATGTCGTAGAGATTTTTGACCCCGCCGCGCTGGTCGAGCAGGTGCCCCACCACCCCGCCGACGGCCGATAGCGCCGCATCATAGCCGGGTCGGCGGATGACGGGGCGAAAGCGCGGGCGCGTTTCGATCAGCCCCCGGCTGGCCAGCCGGGCGATGGCCTCGCGCACCACGGTGCGGCTTACGCCATATTCGGCCATCAGGTCGCGCTCGACGGGCAGGTTGTCGCCATCGGTCAGGGTGCCCGCCACGATGCGCGCCTCGATATCGGCGACCATGGCATCGGCGGCGCGCGCCGCGCCACGCGGCTCGGACAAGACCTGGGTTTCGACGAGCGTCACCGGCATCCTCCCAATCCCTTGACCAAATGCTGGCGCAGATCGGACGAAAGCGCAAGAGGCATCGCGCTATGGTCAGACCAGAAGCGAACAATTTCACGCCAGAGGCGGCATACTTGACTTGAGGCCTGGATTGGGGTTGGTTCGAACCATATTCTGGTCAGACCAAATGGAGCCGAAATGCTCGACCGCCTGCTGTCCGATCTCGTCAGCCAGACCGGCCATGCCGGGCAGATGTTCATCGACGGGCAATGGACCGTGGGACAGGCCCAGGACACCATGGTGGTGGAAAACCCGGCTACCGAAGCCATCATCGCCACCATCCCGCAAGGCACGGCCGGCGATGCCGACGCGGCGCTCGCAGCTGCCGCCAAAGCCCAGCCGGGCTGGGCCAGGTTGCCCGCCATCGAGCGGGCGCGGCTGGTGCAGGATCTGGCCGATGCGGTCAGGGCCAACGACGATGCCCTGGCTCGCATCGTGGTGGCCGAACAGGGCAAGCCGCTCGATCAGGCACTGGGCGAGGTGGCGGCCACGCAGACCTTTTTGCGCTATGCGGCCGAAAATGCCCGCCGCATCGAGGGCGACATCCTGCCCTCGGACAATACCACGGAAGAAGTCTGGATCCGCCGCGTGCCGCATGGCGTGGTGGTGGGGCTCACGGCCTGGAACTATCCGGCGGCGCTGGCGGCGCGCAAGCTGGGGCCGGCCCTGGTGGCGGGCAACAGCTTCGTGCTCAAGGCGCACGAGTTTACGCCGCTTTCGGGCATTGCGCTGGCCATGCTGGCCCAAAGCGTGGGGCTGCCCAAGGGGGTGTTCAACGTCGTGACCGGCGCCGGGCGCGTGGTGGGCGAGGCCCTGGTCAAGAGCCCGCTCTCGAACCTCATCAGCGTGACGGGCAGCACGCGGGCCGGGCGCGAGATCTATCGGGCCGGTGCCGACCAGATCAAGGTGCTCCGGCTCGAGCTGGGCGGCAAGGCGCCTTTCATCGTCATGGACGATGCCGATATCGGCGCGGCGGTGGACAGCGCCATCACCGCGCGCTTCACCAATTGCGGGCAGATCTGCACCTGCAATGAGCGCATGTATCTGCACGAGGCCATTGCCGACCGGTTCCTTGAAGAATTCATCGCCAAAGCCAAAGCGCTCAGCATCGGCGATCCGCTGCAAAGCCCGGATATGGGACCCAAGATCAGCGGCCCGGAAGTGCAAAAGGTCGCCGAGATCGTCGACCAGAGCGTGGCGGCCGGTGCCCGCATCCTGCTCGAAGGCGGTCCGCTGACCCAGGGCGCCTATGCCAAGGGGCACTGGTATGCCCCCACCGTGCTGGAGCTGGGCGACAATGCCAATCCGGCCATGGTGCAGGAGATCTTCGGCCCGGTCGTGCCGGTAATGCGCATCAAGAGCTTCGAGGAGGCGCTGGCGCTGGCCAATGCCACCCAATATGGGCTCTCGGCCTATGTCTACACCCAGGATTTCCGGCGCCTGATGCGGCTGAGCGACGAGCTGCACTTTGGCGAGATCTATTTCAATCGCACCGGCGGCGAGCTGGTGCAGGGCTTCCATACCGGCTGGGGCCAGTCGGGCCTGGGCGGCGAAGACGGCAAATATGGCTTTGACGGCTATCTGCGCAAAAAGACCATGTATGTGAACTGGGCCTGAGGGGCGGTCTATGGGCGACACTTCGATTGCACGCATCACCACGCAGCTTTTCCGCGTGCCGCTGCCGCAGGTGATGAGCGATGCCAAACATGGCGACCACACCCATTTCGAGCTGATCTTAACCACCATCACCCTCGCCGATGGAAGCGTGGGCGTGGGCTACACCTATACCGGGGGCAAAGGCGGGCATGCCATCAAGGCCGTGATCGCGCACGATCTGGCGCCATTCCTCATCGGCAAGGATGCCGCCGATATCGACGCGCTTTATGACGGCATGTGGTGGCACATTCATTATGTGGGGCGCGGCGGCATCACCGCCTTTGCCATGTCGGCGCTCGACATTGCGCTCTGGGATCTCAAGGGCAAGCGTGAGAACCGGCCGCTCTGGCATTTGGCGGGCGGGGCAGGGCGCACCGCCAACGCCTATCGCGGCGGCATCGATCTGGGGCTGAGCCTGCCTGAATTGCTGGCCAATATGGATGCCTACCTGGCCGCCGGCTATCGCGCGGTCAAGATCAAGGTGGGCAAGCCCGATCTGGCCGAGGATGTGGCGCGGGTGGCCGCCGTACGCGCTCGGATCGGGCCCGACATCGCCTTCATGGTCGATGCCAATTACGGGCTGGACGTGCCCCAGGCCATCGCGGCGGCCAGAGCCTTTGCGCCCTACGATCTGCTCTGGTTCGAGGAACCCATCGTGCCCGACGATTATGACGGCTATGGCGAGATCGCCCAAGCTACCGGCATGCCGCTGGCCATGGGCGAGAACCTCCACACCATCCACGAATTCGAATATGCTTTTGCCCGCTCCAGGCTCTCCTTCATCCAGCCCGACGCCTCCAATTGCGGCGGCATCACCGGCTGGCTGCGGGCGGCGGCGCTGGCGCAAAAGGCGGGCGTGCCCGTGTGCAGCCACGGCATGCAGGAGCTGCATGTGAGCCTGGTGGCCTCCCAGCCCCATGCCGGCTGGGTGGAAGCGCACAGCTTCGATATCGACGCCTATACCAGCCGTCCGCTGGTGCTCGAAAACGGGCTGGCCGTGGCGCCCGACACGCCCGGCACCGGGGTGGAATTCGATTTTGCTCGCCTGGCGCCCCATGAGGTGAAGGCCTAGCCCTCTATCGTTGCGCCGGCTTTGGCCCTATAGCGGCAGCCGGTGCGGATGAAGGGCGGCAATGGCCAGGCTGGACTTGCAGGGGATCGAGCGGCGCTTCGGGGCGAGCGTGGCGGTGGCCGGGCTCGATCTCAGCATCGGCTCGGGCGAGTTGGTTTCCCTGCTCGGCCCTTCCGGCTGCGGCAAGAGCACCACGCTGCGCCTGATCGCCGGGCTCGAACCGCTCGATGGCGGGCGCATCCTGTTCGATGGGGCCGACAGTGCGAACCTGCCGGTGCAGGCGCGGCGGCTGGGGCTGGTGTTCCAGCACCTGGCGCTGTTTCCGCACATGACCGTTGCCGCCAATATCGCTTTCGGGCTGCGGGTGCGCGGGCTCGACCGGACCGCGATTGCCGCACGGGTAGCCGAGATGCTGGCGCTCGTGCAGCTCGAGGGGCTGGAAGGGCGGTTTCCGCGCCAGCTCTCGGGTGGGCAGATGCAGCGCGTGGCGCTGGCCCGCACCCTGGTCACCGACCCGGTCATGCTGATGCTGGACGAACCGTTTTCCAGCCTCGATGCCAATCTGCGCGTGCAAATGCGCAGCTTTTTGAGCCGGGTGCAGCGGCAATTGGGCATTACTACGCTTCTCGTCACCCATGACCAGACCGAGGCTCTCGAACTCTCCGATCGCGTGGCGGTGATGTTTGGCGGCTCGATCGTGCAGGTCGATACGCCCCAGGCCGTCTATCATCGCCCCATCACGCTCGAGGTCGCCCGCTTCATGGGCGCGCCCAATCTGCTTTCGGGTACGCTGACCGTCTCGGGCGACGCAGCGGCGCTCGCTTGTGCGATGGGGGTGCTGCCGGTTGCTGGAAGCAACGGCCACCAGCCGGGCGCGACGGTGGCGGCGATGATCCGGCCCCAGACGATCAGGATCGAGCCTGGCGAGACCGGGGCGGGGCTTTCTGGCAGCATTCTCGATGTGGAATTTTCCGGGCCCCTGGTGCGCTATCGGGTGGCGGTGGGGGCGGGCGAACTGGTGGTAGAGGAAATGTCAACGCGCCTGCTCTCGCGCCAAAGCCCCGTCCGGGTCATGATCGATGCGGACCGAATCTGGATTTTTCCCGCTTGCCCCTGAGACTGCCGCCCCGAACGGGCGCGCGAAAGGATGCCATGAGACTTGCACGTATTTCCAGCCTTCTTGCCGGCGCCGCGCTGGCGCTGCTGGCCCTGCCGACCTGGGCCGACGAGGCCGACGCCCAGTTCCGCAGCCAGTTTCTCGAAGGCGCACTGAGCTGGGACCAGGTGCTCGAAATCGCGCGCGCCGAAGGGCAAGTGCAGTTCTATTATTGGGGCGGAGACGACAATCTCAACGTCTGGGTCGATAGCGTGGTCGCTCCGGCCATGGCGCAATTGGGCATAACGCTGCGCGCCAATCGGCTGACCGCCACCAAGGATGCCGTCGATCTGGTGATTGCCGAAGCCGGGGCCGGGCGCGGCATCGGGGACGGGAGCGTCGATGCCATCTGGCTCAATGGCGAGAATTTCCTGGCGCTCGATCGCCAGCAGCTGTTGTTTGGCCCCTTCGCACAGGCCGTGCCCAATGGTGCCAATTTCGCCTGGGACGAAGCCGATCCGCGCGCCCAGCTCAATTCGCGCGATTTCGGCACGCCCACGGGCGGCCAGGAAATCCCCTGGTCGGGCGAGCAATATGTGTGCGCGGCCAATCGCGCCCTGCTGCCGGTGGCAGACACGCCCTCGACATTCGAGGAGTTGCGGACCTATCTCCAGGCCCATCCGGGCAAGTTCACCTATGTCAAACCACCCCATTATCTGGGCAATACCTTCGTGCAGCAGGTGCTCTATGCCTTCAATCCCGATGGGACGGGAGCCCAGCCCTTCCAGAAATCGCTGGACGAGTTGGGCACGGAGGAACTGGCGCGGCTGAGCCAACCGGGTCTCGATTTTCTCAAAGATCTCGAACCATTGCTGCTGGGCGGCCCCGATGCGGTGCGTTATCCCGAAGATGCAGCCGCCGCTCAGGGGCTGTTCCGCAATGGCGAAATCCATCTCCACTGCGAGTTCGGGCTTTATGCCGTGGCTACGCGGCGCGATACCGGCGCCTACCCTGAAACCGCCGAGGAGATCATTTTTCCCCAGGGGCAGATGATCAAGAACAAGAGCTACATCGCCATCCCGTCCAACACGCCCAACCCGGCCGCCGCCCTGGTGCTGGCCGATTACATGGCTTCGCTGGAGGCCCAGATCTCCAAGCTCGAACTGGTGGGTTATCCCGCCGGCATCGATCCCTGGCAGCTCGACCCCGCCGATGCCGAGCGCCTGGCCGCTGCCGCGCCGCCCCATTTCGGGGTGACCCAGGACGAGCTGGACGCCAATATCGCGGCCGACACCAATGCCTCGCTGGTGGACGTGATCGAGGCGAGCTGGCTGGCCTATGTGGAGCGCAAATCTACCCAGCCGCTGGCCCAGATCATGGCCGAGGCCGCCGCTGCCTTGGCGCGCTGACCCATGGAGCAGGCCCGGCTGGACTGGGGCGCCATCCTGGCCCTTGCGCCGGTCACCCTGGTGCTGGGCCTGCTCTTTTGCGGCGCCCTGGGTCTGGCCATTGGCCAGAGCCTGGGCTTTGCGCCCTGGTATGGCATCAACACCTTCCCCGACTTTTCCCATTTCGCGCGGCTCTGGAGCGCGCCCGCGTTTTGGGCCGGGCTGGGGCTAACGCTTTACTATGGCGTGGTCTCCACCCTGATGGCGCTGGTGCTGGGTGTCGGTCTGGCGTTGGCGCTGCGCAAGAGCTTTGCCGGGAGGCGCCTGTTCGACCATGTCTACAAACTGCCCCTGATGATCCCCTATGGCGTGGCCATCGCGCTCGCCGTGCTGCTTTTGGGCAATGGCGGCATCGCCTCGCGGCTTTTGGCCTGGGTGGGAGTGATTTCCGACCCGGCGCAGTTTCCGCGCCTCATCAACACCCATGCCGGCTGGGGCATCATGGCCGTCTATGTGTGGAAGCAGACCCCCTTCATCACGCTGGCCGTGGCAGCAGTGCTGGCCGGCATGGGGCGCCAGACCCAGGAGGCCGCCGCCGTGCTGGGGGCCGGACGGGTGCGCATCTTCTGGGAGATTACGCTGCCCCAGATCCTGCCCGGCCTGGTTTCGGCGGCCCTGATCTGCCTTGCCTTCAACCTCGGCGCCTTCGAGGCGCCCTTCATTTTGGGCGGCGGCTATCCCGACACGCTGCCCGTCATGGCCTGGCGGGCCTTCAACGATGCCGACTACGGCCGCCAGCTCGAAGGCACGGCCATTGCACTCTCGATCGCGCTCGTAGCCGGGGCGCTGCTGCTGCTCAGCCTTATGGCCTATCGCGCCCTGGAGCGCCGCCATGGCCGGGTCTGAACGGCTTTCGCCGCTGCAGCGCTTCTATCTCCTGGCCTTGGCCGCGCTGATCCTGGGGCCGTTCCTGCCCCTCATCATCCAATCCTTCGCCTTTCGCTGGGACTGGCCGAACCTCTTGCCCAGCGAATGGTGGTTGACGGCGCGTGAGCGCGCCCGCCTGCCGCTGGGCTGGGACTATGTGCTTTCCCCCTACAGCCGGGTGTGGGAGGCAACGCTCAACACCCTGGGCATCGGCCTGGGCGCCACGGCGCTGAGCCTGGTCCTCTGCCTGCCGGCGGCGCGGGTTCTGGCGCGCAGGCGCTTTGCGGGCAAGGCCGGGTTCGAGCTGTTTCTGGCGCTGCCCTTGCTGCTCCCCGAAATGGCCATCGGCATTCCGCTGTTGCTGATCTACATCCGTCTGGGGCTGGCCGGCAGCCATCTGGGCATCGTCATCGCCCATCTCATCCCCACCATCCCCTATATGATCCGCATGCTGACCGCGGTGTATCAGGGGCTCGACCGGCAGCTCGAAGAGCAGGCCCGCGTGCTGGGCGCGAGCGGCTGGCAGGTGTTCCGGCTCATCACCCTGCCGCTGCTGTTGCCTGGGGTCGTCGCGGGGTGTCTCTTTACCTTTCTCGTTTCCACCAATGTCTTCCTGCTCACCTTCCTTTTGGGCCAGGGTCGCATCCTCACTCTGCCCACCCTGCTGTTCTCCAAGATCGGCGGTGGCCAGCTCGATGCCACGGCGGCCGGGCTGGCGCTGCTGATGTCCGTACCGGGCCTGATGTTACTGTTGTTTTTCGAGCGTTTCGTGCGTCAGGAGGCCTTGGTGGCCGGGCAGGGGGATTAGGTCGGGGCCTTTGCTTTTTCCCCTATGGCCCGCGGCGCGCGGACGGGCTAGCCTTGTTTCCCTGAGGGCAGGGGAAGCCATGGACGACATCATTGCCGAACTCGAGGCCAAGCGGGCCCAGGCCCGGCTGGGCGGAGGCGAAAAGCGCATCGCCACCCAGCACGACAAGGGCAAACTCACTGCCCGCGAACGGCTCGAAGTGCTGCTCGATCCCGGCAGTTTTGAAGAATACGACATGTTCGTCACCCATCGGGCCACCGATTTCGGCATGGGCGATACCGTCATTCCCGGCGACGGCGTGGTGACCGGCTGGGGCACCATCAATGGCCGCATGGTTTATGTCTTCTCCCAGGATTTCACCGTGTTCGGTGGCTCGCTGTCGGAAACCCACGCTGAAAAGATCTGCAAGATCATGGATCTGGCCGTGCAGAACGGCGCGCCGGTGATCGGGCTCAACGATTCGGGCGGCGCCCGTATCCAGGAGGGCGTTGCGTCCCTGGGCGGTTATGCGGAAGTCTTCTGGCGCAATGTGCAGGCTTCGGGCGCCATTCCGCAGATTTCGGTGGTTCTGGGCCCCTGCGCGGGCGGTGCGGTCTATTCCCCCGCCATGACCGACTTCATCTACATGGTGCGCGACACCTCCTATATGTTCGTGACCGGGCCGGACGTGGTCAAGACCGTGACCAACGAGATCGTCACTGCCGAGGAACTGGGCGGCGCGGGCACGCACACAAAGCTTTCCTCGGTCGCCGATGCGGCCTTCGACAACGATATCGACACCCTGCTCGAAGTGCGGCGCCTGGTCGATTTCCTGCCCCTCAAGGCTGGCGAAAAACCCCCGCGCCTGGCCACCAATGACGACCCCGACCGGCGCGACGACAGCCTCGACACCATCATTCCCGACAGCCCGGCCAAGCCCTATGACATGGCCGAAGTGGTGCGCACTCTGGCCGACGAGGGCGATTTTCTCGAGCTGCAGAAGGACCATGCCGGCAACATTCTCATCGGCTTTATTCGGCTCGATGGGGAGACCGTGGGCGTGGTGGCCAACCAGCCGCTGGTTCTGGCCGGGTGCCTCGACATCAACGCCTCCAAGAAAGCCGCGCGCTTCATCCGCTTTTGCGACAGCTTCGAAATCCCGATCTTGACGCTGGTGGACGTGCCCGGCTTTCTGCCCGGCGTGGCGCAGGAATATGGTGGCATCATCAAGCACGGTGCCAAGCTGTTGTTCGCCTATGCCGAAGCCAGCGTGCCGTTGGTGACCGTCATCACCCGCAAGGCCTATGGCGGCGCCTATGACGTGATGGCCTCCAAGCACATCCGCGCCGACATCAACTATGCCTGGCCCTCGGCCCAAATCGCCGTGATGGGCGCCAAGGGTGCCACCGAAATCCTCTATCGCTCGGAATTGGCCGATAAAGACCGGATCGCCCAGCGCACCGCCGAATACGAGGCGCGTTTCGCCAACCCCTTCATCGCCGCCCAGCGCGGGTTTCTCGACGACGTCATCATGCCGCATGGCACTAGGCGGCGCGTGATCCGGGCGTTCTCGACCCTGCGCAACAAGCAGGTGATGGGGCCGAGGAAGAAGCATGGGAATATTCCGCTGTGAGGAGCGAGGTGGTCACCCCCCTCCCCAGCCCTCCCCGCGAGGGGGAGGGTGCGGGCCGGTGTGTTGGGCGCGATCGTGCCAGTGGCAGGATGCAAACACCCTCCCCCTTGCGGGGAGGGCTGGGGAGGGGGGTGATTGGGTGAGAACTTGTCTCGATCGTTTCGCACCAAGCAGGTCATTGGGTCTTTCACCAAGCAGCACGGTGTTCGGCACGCTGAGTCCCCCTCCCCAGCCCTCCCCGCGAGGGGGAGGGTGCGGGCCGGTGTGTTGGGCGCGATCGTGCCAGTGGCAGGATGCAACACCCTCCCCCTTGCGGGGAGGGCTGGGGAGGGGGGGCTAATTGAGCACGCACCTCCGCCGCAAGCTCCGCGCCAACTCCACCATTTCCGAACGGGCATTCTGGCGACTCATCCATCCCTTGCGCACCGATGGCTATCATTTTCGCAAGCAGGTCGAGCTGGGCACATATTATGTCGATTTCGCCTGCCTGCACGCAGGTCTGATGGTTGAGATCGATGGCGATACGCACGGGCAAGCGCCGGTGCGCGTCAACGACGAGACTCGGGACGAATACCTGCAAGGGCGCGGTTTCCAGGTGTTGCGCTTTGCCAATGCGGACGTTCTGAACAATCCCGAGGGGGTCTATCACGTAGTGTGCCAGGCGCTGGACGGTCGAGCGAGCAATCGTCGAGCGGGCCCCCCGCCCCAGCCCTCCCCGCGAGGGGGAGGGTGTCCGGCCGGTGAGGTGGGCACGATAGAGCACCAGGCACGAAGCCATACCCTCCCCCTCGCGGGGAGGGCCGGGGAGGGGGGGCCATGACCAAAAAAATCCACAAACTCCTCATCGCCAATCGCGGTGAAATCGCCTGCCGCATCATCCGCACGGCCAGGCGGATGGGGATCGCGACGGTAGCGGTTTATTCCGAGGCTGATCGGGGAGCGCTGCACGTCCGGCTGGCCGCCGAGGCGGTTCATATCGGGGCGGCCCCCGCCCGGGATAGCTATTTGCGCATCGAAGCCATTGTGGCGGCATGCCAAACGAGCGGGGCCGATGCGGTGCATCCGGGCTATGGGTTCCTCTCGGAAAATGCCGAATTCGCCGAGGCGCTGGCGCGTGCGGGCATCACCTTCGTGGGGCCGCCGCCGGGCGCCATCCGGGCCATGGGCGACAAGATCACCTCCAAAAAGATCGCGGCCCAGGCCGGGGTTTCCACCGTTCCGGGCCATATGGGGCTGATCGAGACTGCCGACGAGGCCGTCACCATCGCCACATCCATCGGCTATCCGGTGATGATCAAGGCCTCGGCGGGCGGCGGGGGCAAGGGCATGCGCATCGCCTTTGACGATGCCCAGGCCCGCGAAGGGTTCGAGCGCAGTCGCTCCGAGGCGGCGTCGTCCTTTGGCGACGACCGCATCTTCATTGAAAAATTCGTCACCCAGCCGCGCCATATCGAGATCCAGGTGCTGGCCGATCATCACGGCAATGCCGTGCATCTGGGCGAGCGCGAATGCTCCATCCAGCGGCGCAACCAGAAGGTGATCGAGGAAGCGCCATCGCCCTTTCTCGATCCGGAGACCCGTGCGGCCATGGGGGCGCAGGCCGTGGCCCTGGCCCAAGCCGTGGGTTATGCCAGCGCCGGCACGGTGGAATTCATCGTCGACGGGGCGCGCAATTTCTACTTCCTGGAAATGAACACCCGCCTGCAGGTCGAGCATCCGGTCACTGAACTGGTCACCGGGCTGGACCTGGTGGAGCTGATGATACGCGTCGCCCAGGGCGAGCCGCTGCCCTTTGGCCAAGATGGGGTGCAGCTCAATGGCTGGGCCATCGAATCCCGGCTCTATGCGGAAGACCCCTATCGCAATTTCCTGCCCTCTACCGGGCGGCTGACGCGCTATCGCCCCCCAGCCGAGGAACGCTCGGAGACGAGTGTGGTGCGCAACGATACCGGCGTGGTCGAGGGCGGCGAGATCTCGACCTATTACGATCCCATGATCGCCAAGCTCTGCGCCTGGGCGCCCACGCGCAGCGCCGCCATCGATGCCATGGCGCTGGCGCTCGATGGTTTCGAGCTCGAAGGCGTAGGCAATAACCTGCCTTTCCTCTCGGCCGTGATGGACCAGGCCCGCTTTCGTGAGGGACGGCTGACCACCGGTTATATTGCCGAGGAGTTTCCCGACGGCTTTACCGGCGCGGCGCTCAATGCCCCGACGCGCCGCAATCTAATGGCCCTGGCATGCCTGGCAGCCTATCGGCTGGAAAGCCGCGCCCCCGCCGGTGGCAGGGCTCCCGCACTAGGCACGCGCGTGGTGCGGCTGGCTGGCGAAAGCCTGGAGTTTTCGGCCATGGCGGTCGCAGGGGGAGTGGTGCTGGTCGAGCCTTTGGGCGAGGCCCTGACCGTCCTGTCGGATTGGCAGCCGGGGCAAACGCTGATGACCGGCACGGTCAATGGTCAAGCTCTCACCCTGCGGATCGAGCGGCGCACGGGCGGCTTCCGGTTGCGCCATCGCGGCGCCGATCGCCTTGCCCAGGTGTTGCCGCCCCATATCGCGGTGCTTACCCGCTTCATGCCGATCAAGCTGCCGCCCGATCTCAGCCGCTTCCTGCTCTGCCCCATGCCCGGCCAGGTGGTGCGCCTCGAAGTGGCCGAGGGCGACGTGGTGGAAGATGGCCAGACGCTGGCCATCGTGGAAGCCATGAAGATGGAAAACGTGCTCAAGGCGCAAAAGCGAGCGCGCATCGGCAAAGTGCATGCCGCGCCTGGGGCGGTGCTGGCGGTCGATCAGGTGATTTTGGAGTTCGAGGCGGTGTGAGTGGAGCTGGTGAGTGGGGCGCCCCTCACCCCGGCCCTCTCCCCGGAGGGGCGAGGGGGCGCGAGGGGTGGGGCCGGTGGGTGCAACTGCACTGTTAGTGTTAGCGTAGGCCGCCGATGCCTTGGCCGAGCCACTGACCGTGCAGCCCTCGTCCCCTCGTCCCTCCGGGGAGAGGGCCAGGGTGAGGGGAGCCAATCTCTCCCCGGCCACGAAGGTTGAATTGTGCCCGCGCGCATAGGAGGAACACGTCGATGTCTGAGAACGCCGAGGCAGAGCGGGCGCGCTGGCAGAAGCTGGCGCAAAAGGAGCTGCGCGACACGCCCGTCTCCACCCTCGACCGCGATTATGGCGGGATCGGCGTCAAGCCGCTCTATCTGCCTGGCGACGTGACTGCCCCGCCCGGCCTGCCCGGGATCGAGCCGTTCACACGCGGGGTGCGCGCCACCATGTATGCCAACCGGCCCTGGACGATCCGGCAATATGCCGGGTTTTCCACTGCGGCCGAAAGCAATGCGTTTTTTCGGGCGGCGCTCGAGCAGGGGCAAAAGGGGCTGTCGGTAGCATTCGACCTCGCTACCCATCGCGGCTACGATTCGGACCATCCGCGCGTCGTCGGCGATGTCGGCAAGGCCGGCGTAGCTATCGATAGCGTCGAGGACATGAAGCGCCTGTTCGAGGGCATTCCGCTCGACACGATGTCGGTCTCCATGACCATGAACGGCGCGGTGCTGCCGGTTCTGGCCATGTTCATCGTGGCGGCCGAAGAGCAGGGCGTGCGGCCCGACCAGCTCGAAGGCACCATTCAGAACGACATTCTCAAGGAGTTCATGGTCCGCAACACCTATATCTATCCCCCCGAACCCTCCATGCGCATCGTGGGCGACGTCATCGCCCATACCGCCCAGCACATGCCGCGTTTCAACTCCATCTCGATTTCGGGCTATCACATGCACGAGGCCGGGGCGACGGCGGTGCAGGAGCTGGCCTATACCCTGGCCGACGGCATGGATTATGTGCGGGCCGCCCAGGCGCGGGGGCTCGATATCGATGGCTTTGCCGGCCGGCTGAGCTTTTTCTTCGGCATCGGCATGAACTTCTTCCTCGAAATCGCCAAGCTGCGCGCCGCGCGCACGCTCTGGGCGCAGATCATGACCGATCTAGGCGCCAAGGATGCCCGCTCCAAGATGTTGCGCACCCATTGCCAAACCTCGGGCGTGTCGCTGACCGAACAGGACCCGCACAACAATGTGGTGCGCACCACTATCGAGGCGCTGGCGGCGGTCCTGGGCGGCACCCAATCGCTGCACACCAATGCCTTCGACGAAGCCATTGCGCTGCCCACCGATGCCTCGGCCCGGCTGGCGCGCAACACCCAGCTCATTGTGCAGCATGAAAGCCGGGTCACCGACGTAGTCGATCCCTTGGGCGGGTCCTATTACATCGAGGCGCTGACGGCCGAGCTGGTTTCAGGCGCGCGCGCCCTGATTGCGCAGATCGAGGCAGAAGGGGGCATGACGCGCGCCGTGCAGGCGGGCTTGCCCAAGCGCGAAATCGAGACGGCGGCCGCGCAGCGCCAGGCCCGCATCGATCGGGGCGAGGACGTGATCGTTGGCGTCAACCGCTATCGGGCCGAGGGCGAAGAGCCCATCGCGGTGCGCGAGATCGACAATGCCAAGGTGCGGTCCCAGCAACTGGCCCAGCTTACGGCGCTGCGCGCCAATCGCGACGGGCAAGCCTGCAGCAAAGCGCTGGATGTCTTGCGCGACACGGCGCGGGGTGAAGGCAACCTCCTGGCCGCCGCCATTGCGGCAGCGCGGGCGCGCGCCAGTCTGGGCGAAATCAGCGCTGCGCTGGAAGACGTGTTCGGGCGCTATGCCGCCCAGCCGAGCCTGATTTCCGGGGTCTATGCGCAAAGCTATGGCCAGGATGCCGAATACGATGCCGTGGCCGGGCGCATTGCCCGGTTCAAAGCCGAACGCGGCCGCCCGCCCTCCATCCTCATCGCCAAGATGGGACAGGATGGGCACGACCGCGGCGCCAAGGTGATCGCCACCGCTTTTGCCGATCTGGGCTTTGCCGTGCATCTGGGCGCGCTGTTCGAGACAGCGCCGGAAGTGGCGGCCCAGGTTGCGGCGCTCGGGGTGGATGCGGTGGGCGTGTCATCGCTCGCCGCCGGACACAAGACGCTGGTGCCCGAGTTGATTTCGGCCCTGGCCGACAACGGGCTGGGCGAGGTGCTGGTCATCGTGGGCGGGGTCATCCCCGAGGCGGACTACGCCTTTTTGCGCGCGGCCGGGGTCGCCGAAATCTTCGGCCCCGGCACCAATGTGTTGAGCGCTGCCTTTGCGGTGCTGGCCCAGATCGAGGGGCGGCTCTCGAACCGCTGATCAGCCCTTGAACTGATAGGCCGCGATGGACGCAGGCTTCATCTCGATCGAGTAGCCCGGTGCCGTGGGCGGGAAATAGGCCGCATCGCGCACCACGCATGGGTCGAGGAAGTGCTCGTGCAGATGGTCGACATATTCGACCACCCGGCCCTCGCGCGTGCCGGCAATGGCGATGTAATCGATCATGGCCAGGTGCTGCACATATTCGCACAGGCCCACGCCGCCCGCATGCGGGCAGACGGGCAGGTCATATTTGGCAGCCATCAGCAGCACAGCCAGCACTTCGTTGACCCCGCCCAGCCGGCAGGAATCGATCTGCACCACGTCGATGGCCCCGCCCATGATGAACTGCTTGAACATCACGCGGTTCTGGCACATCTCGCCGGTGGCCACCTGCATGGGGCCGATGGCGGCGCGAATGGCGGCATGGCCCGCCACGTCGTCCGGGCTGGTCGGCTCCTCGATGAACCAGGGCTTGGCAAAAGCCAAGTCCTTGAGCCAGTCGATGGCCTCGCCCACTTCCCAGACCTGGTTGGCATCGATCATCAAATGCCGGTCGGGGCCCAGCACCTGCCGGGCGATGCGCAGGCGGCGGATGTCGTCTTGCCGATCCCGGCCTACCTTGAGCTTGATGTGGTCGAACCCGGCATCGATGGCTTCCTGGCACAGCCGGGCGAGTTTGTCGTCGGGATAGCCCAGCCAGCCCGCCGAGGTGGTGTAGCAGGGATAGCCCTCGGCTTCGAGGGTAGCGATGCGATCGGCTTTGCCCGCCGCGCGCTCGGTCAAGAGCTTGAGCGCTTCCTCAGGCGTGATGCAATCGGTGATGTAGCGGAAATCGATGCAGCGCACGAATTCCTCGGGGCTCATTTCGGCCACCAGGCGCCAGAGCGGCTTGCCTTCAGCCTTGGCCCACAGATCCCACACCGCATTGACCACGGCGGCGGTTGCCAGGTGGATGGCGCCCTTGTCCGGCCCGATCCAGCGCAACTGGCTGTCGGAGGTGACGTGGCGCCAGAACGCGCCCACGTCGGCGGCGATCTCGCTTAGGTCCAGCCCCACCACCAGATGCCGCATGGCCCTGATGGCCGCGCAGCAAATGTCGTTGCCCCGCCCGATGGTAAAGGTCAACCCGTGGCCCTCGAGCCCCTCGGTGTCGGTTTTGAGGATGACATAGGCGGCCGAATAGTCCGGGTCCGGGTTCATCGCATCCGACCCGTCCAGATGCTGGGAGGTGGGAAAGCGCAGATCGAACACGGCCATGTCGGTGATCATGGGCATAGGCAGGCTCGTGGGGCTGGAAAGGAATGGGGAAGGGCCGGAGCTTGGCGCCCCGGCCCTGGTTCAGGTCTTAGTCGTAAAGGACCGCCGCGATCTCGGGGTCGGCCATGTTGGACTTGTCGTAGTAGTAAAAGCCGGTGTCGATGATGGGCTGCAGCGTTTCGCCCTTGAGCGCGGCGACGGCGGCCTTGACGGTCTCGTAGCCTATGCCGACCGGGTTCTGCGTAATGGCGCCGGCCATGATGCCATCGGTGATGGCCTGCTTCTGCTGAGCGCCCGAGTCGAACCCGATCACGGTGATCGAGCTGCCCAGTTCGCGCACGCCATTGGCCACGCCCACGGCCGAGCCTTCATTGGCACCGAAAATGCCCTTGAGGTCGGGATTGGCCAACAGGATCGACTTGGTGATTTCGGTCGATTGCAGCTGGTCGCCGCCGCCATATTGCACCGACACCACTTCGATGTCGGGATAGGCTTCCTTGATGCGGTTCACGAACCCGTCGACGCGGTCGATGCCGGTGCGGCTGGTCTGGTCGTGGGCGACCACGGCAACCTTGCCCGAACCCCCGATCAACTCGGCCATCTTGTCGGCTGCCAGCGCTGCGGCGGCCACGTTGTCGGTAGTGGCGGTGGTGAGCGGAATGTCGCTATCGACGCCCGAGTCGAAGGCGATCACGGGGATATTGGCGTCCTTGGCCTGCTGGAGCAGGGGAATGGCCGCCTGGCTGTCGAGCGCGGCAAAGCCGATGGCATCGGGATTGCGCGACAGGGCCGCAGCCAGCATGTCCATCTGCCGGTCGACCTGGGTCTCGCTTTCGGGGCCCTCGAAGGTGACGGTGACGCCCAATTCGGCCGCCGCATTGTCGGCGCCGGTCTTGACCGCCTGCCAGAACTGATGCTGGAAGCCCTTGGAAATGAGCGCGATATCGTAGTTTTGCTGGGCCGGAGCTGCGCCTGTGGCAGCCAGGAGCGTCATGGCGCTGAGCGCGCCGAGCAGTGTGCGACGTGAGAACAAAAATGCCTCCCTGAGGTTTCTTGGTTGGTCGTGTTCGGGGCCGTTATTCGGCCCGCTCGCTCTTGGCGTCCCCGCGCGGGGACGCAGTCACTCCCGGCGCCTAGAGTTTGCGGCGCCGCAGGATGTCGAGATAGACGGCCAGGATGATGATGGTGCCCGTCACCACCGTCTGCCATTCCTGGGCCACCGAAAGAATGCGCAGGCCATTGGCCAGAACCGAGATGATGAGCGCCCCGATCAGCGTGCCCAGCACCGTGCCGCGCCCGCCCGAAAGCGAGGTGCCCCCGATGACCACGGCGGCAATCGCATCGAGCTCATAGCCCTGGCCCAGCGCGGGTTGCGCGGAGTTGAGCCGCGAGGCGATCAACAGGCCCGCCACCCCGCAAATGCTGCCCGACAGGGCATAGACCGCGATCTTCCAGCGATCGATATTGACGCCCGAAAGCCGCACCGCTTCCTCATTGGAGCCCAGCGCGAAGGTGTAACGGCCCAGTGCGGTTTTCGAGAGGATGAAGGCGGCCAGGATCGCCACGGCGAACAGCACCAGCACGCCATTGGGCACCGGCATGGCCGGAAATACCGAGCCGATCAGCGAGCCTTGGGCGATCTGGGTAAAGCCGGGCGTGTTGTTGAAATAGATCGGCCGAGTGCCCGAGATCACCAGCGACAGGCCCTTCAGGATCAGCATCATGCCCAGAGTTGCGATGAAGGGCGGCACTTTGAGCTTGGCGATCACGGTGCCCGAAATCAGCCCGCTGCCCGCGCCCGCCAGAATGGCGCCGGCGATTCCCAGAGGCAGCGGCAACCCCAGATAGGTCAGGATCACGCCGGTAATGACCGCGCAAAAGGTCATCAGCGTGCCCACCGACAAATCGATGCCCCCGGTGATGATGACGAGCGTGGCGGCAATGGCCAGCACGCCATTGACCGAGGTGGCCTGCAGAATGGCCAGGATGTTCTGGGTCTGCATGAAATTGGGCGAGGCGAGGCTGAACACCACCACCAAAAGGATCAGCCCGGAAAAGGCCAGCAGGCGATGAAAGGCGCCGCTGACGGGAATGCCGGTTTTGGGCGCGGGGGCGGCAGTGTCGGTCATGGGCAAATCCTCACACTCTTGGCCGATGCCAGATCGGCTGCCTTGGGTCCGCCGGCCTGGGGGCAGGGGTTGTTGCTGATGGGTTCAGCCCGCACGACGCACCGCCGGGGCCATGGCCGCTTCGCGCTGGGTGGCCAGCCGCATGATCTCTTCCTGGCTCGCCCCGCCTGGCAAAATCCCGGTCAGGCGCCCCTCGCACATCACCGCGATCCGGTGCGAAAGCCGCAGGATTTCGGGCAATTCAGAGGAAATCACGATGATGGCGCGGCCCTGTTCGGCCAGGGCGTTGAGCAGCTTGTAGATTTCGGACTTTGCACCCACGTCGATGCCGCGGGTGGGTTCGTCAAAGATCAGGATCGGGCAATCGCGCAGCAGCCATTTGGCGATCACCACTTTCTGCTGATTGCCCCCCGACAGCAGCCGGGCTTCCTGGATGTCGGACGGCGTCTTGATCGCCAATTGCTTGATATAGCCCTTGGCGGTGTCGCGCATGCGCGCATCGTCCAGCACGCCCCCGGCGCCGGTGAAGCGCTCCAGGGTGGCCAGCGCGATGTTGTTGCGCACGTCCAGCCCAGTGGCGAGGCCGAAATGCTTGCGGTCTTCCGAGAGATAGCCGATGCCGGCGCCCACCGCGTCCTTGGGGCTGGTGATGCGCACCGGCTTGCCATCGACCAGGATTTCCCCGCCCTCGCGCGCATCGGCGCCGAAAATGGCGCGGGCCACTTCGGTGCGCCCGGCGCCCATCAGGCCAGCCAGGCCCAGGATCTCACCCTTGCGCACGGCAAAGCTCACGTCGCGAATTTCCCGGCCGCGCCTGAGATTGCGCACTTCGAGCGCCACGGGCGCCGCGCTGGTGTCGGGGATCGCGGGCCGTTCATTGGAGAGCGTGCGGCCCACCATCATGGAAATGATGGTTTCGATGGGCGTAGTGGCGGCGGGCATGGTGCCCACATATTCCCCGTCGCGCATCACCGTCACCCGATCCGAGATGCGCTTGATCTCGTCCATCTTGTGGGAAATGTAGACGATGCCCACGCCCTCGGCCTTGAGCCGGTTGATGATGGCAAACAACTCCGCGATCTCGGCATCGTTGAGCGCCGCGGTGGGCTCGTCCATGATCAGAACGCGCGAGCGGTAGGACAGCGCCTTGGCGATCTCCACCATCTGCTGCTTGGCGATGGTCAGCGTTTCCACCGGCACGCGCGGATCGAGCTTCAGATTCATCGAAGCGAAGATGTCGGCGGCCTGGCGATTGAGCTGCGGCTCGTCGAGCAGCAGCCCGCCCAGCCGGCGCGGCTCGCGGCCGATGAAGATGTTCTGCGCTGCGGTCAGGTCCCGCATCAGCGCCAGTTCCTGGTGGATGATGGAGATGCCCAACTCCTGGGCCTGGCGCGGGCTGGTGATCTCCACCGCGCGCCCCTCCACCTCGATGCGGCCGGCATCCTTGGTGTAAACGCCCGAGAGGATCTTCATCAGGGTGGACTTGCCCGCCCCATTTTCGCCCATCAGCGCGTGCACCTCGCCCGCCAGCAGCTCGAAGCGCGCGCGATGGAGCGCCCGCACGCCGGGGAACGACTTGTCGATGTCGTGCATGGAAACCAGGGCGTTCATGCCGGAAACTCCGGCACGATGGCGCGCGCTGGCGCGCATTTTGGGTGTCGCATGTCCGATTGCTCCTCCCAGCTCAATCGCGCACACTTCTCATATACGAATAGTCTATTCACAAATGAACCGAGCTGGCAATAGAGTGCGTTACCGGAGGAGGGCACCGGGGCTGCCATGACCCAAGACATCATCGCTGCCGATGACGGCGCCCAAGAGCGCTATCGTGCTCCCGCGCTGGACAAGGGTCTGGATATTCTGGAGCTTTTGTCCGAACAGCCGGGCGGGCTCACCCGGGCCGAAATCGTCAAGGCCATGGGACGGGGTCCGAGCGAAATCTATCGCATGCTCGAGCGGTTGGTGGCGCGCGACTATGTCTCGCGCTCACCTGAGGGCGACCGGTATGCCCTGACCATGAAGCTGTTCGTTCTGGCCCATCGCCATCCGCCCATCCGGCGGCTGGTGGCGCGGGCGTTTCCGCTCATGGACGGGTTTGCGCGCCAGGCGGGCCAATCGTGCCATCTGGTGGCGCTCGATCGGGATGCAGGCATCGTGGTGGCTCAGGCCAGCAGCCCCGGCAACTGGGAATTCGGTATCCGCATCGGAGCGCCCATCGAGCTGTTGCGCACCGGCTCGGGCCAGACCCTCCTGGCCTTCATGGCGGCGTCCACCTTGGACGAACTTGCCGAGCGTTGGGGGGATGGGAGTGGCGCCGAGGCTTTGCAGGCGCTAGGGCCCGACCTGGCCCGATATCGCGCCGCAGGCCATCGCATGGCCCCCAGCCAGCAATTGGTGGGGGTTACCGATATCAGTGTACCTATTCTGGATCTGGACGGCCACGCCCTGGCGGTGCTGACGTGCCCCTATATCGTGCGCGTCGAACAGCAAGACAGTATTCCGCCCGACCAGGCGCTTGCCGGTCTAAAGAGCGTCGCCGACCGGCTTTCCATGCGCTGAGTGCATGCAAAAGCAGGTGCGCTTCAGCCCGGTGCCGCAGGTATGAAAAGCATAAGCGGGCCGGCGCGCCGGGCTGCAAGACCCAGGCGGCGCCGGCTCGATGAGACGCGCTAGCCCTTGGATTTGCCGGGGCGGCTTTCGGGGCTGCGGCTGGGCTCGCGCCCCAGTCCTTGGCCCATGGCCAGTTCGGCCCGGCGTGCGGCATATTCAGGCGCCACGGTGGGGTAATCCCCCGGCAGGCCCCATTTTTCCTTGTAGCTTTCTGGCGACAATCCGTGCTCGGTCTGCAGATGGCGCTTGATGGTCTGGAACTTGCGCCCGCATTCGAGGCAGACGAGCAAGGACGGACTGACCGATTTACGGATCGGCACTGCCGGCACCGGCCGCGCCATCTCGATCGGACGCGCTTTAGGCGCATCTGTAAGGTTCTTTAGCGCCACATGGACATCTGCCAGAAGTTGCGGCAGGCTATTGGAGTTGAATGCGTTGTGTTGAACATAGGCGCTGACGATCTGCGCGCTCATCGCAATCAATCGGCTCTGGTCGTGGGTCGTATCTTTGTCTTCCATTTCGGTGTTCCCAAGTCGCCCCTTCAACCTAATTAAATACCACCCCCTACAATAACTGCAAGAGCTAGTTAATATGATGCGCTGTCAGGGGATTGGTGCGAGGACGAGTCGTCCGGGCGCTTGAAGGATGATAAAGTTGACAGCTGCATCAGCCATCAGCTTCGATGTATATCGTATGAATATTCATGCACCAACTATAAACGCGTCCCGGGTGCATCGGAAAGAATCGGATCGCCAATCCTCGCACGCGATCACTATTGGGGCCCCAAACCCGCATTCGGAAGGCAAACATAGACCAGCGCGGGCTCGATGCAGTCACGTCTTTGACGACCCGTCGAGGACGTTATCGCGCTGTCGGGCACGCATCGGAGCGGAGCGCCTGGCAGCGCTCCGCGACTTAGTTTTGATTAAATCGCTGAATAAGGCCGATCCATCTCAGGCCCGCCCGCCGTCGACTGACAGGATTTGCCCGGTAATCCAGTCGGCAGCATCGGAGGCGAGGAACAGGACCGCGTTGGCAATATCCTGCGGCTTGCCCAGGCGGCGCATATGGGTGGTCTCGATCAGGCGCTTCTGGCCTTCCGGGCCATAGCCTTCCCACTGGCGTTGCGTGGCCGGATTGGACAGAACGAATCCTGGCGCGATCGAATTGACCGTGATGCCATGGGGACCTAATTCCAGCGCCAGCTGCTTGGTCAGCCCTACCAGCGCATGCTTGGCCGAGGAATAGGCCTGGATGCCCGTAAGGCTGGGCCTTAGCCCCGCCCCCGACGAAATGGTGACGATGCGGCCCTGGCCTTGCGCCTTCATCAGTGGGGCCACGGCCTGTGCGCAAAAGAACGCGCCATCGACATTGGCTTCAAACAGCACGCGCCAGTCGTTTTCGGTAATGGCTTCGAGCGGACGGGCGCCCTGGCCCCGCACACCCCCGGCGGCTGTGACCAGAATGTCCACCCCGCCCCAATCGGTGCCCACCGCGCCGATGGTGTCGAGCACGTCGGCCCGGCGCGCCAGATCGATCACCGCCAGGCGTTCGGCGCCCGCCTCGCGGGCCGCTTCCAGGCCCTGAGCATCCAGATCGAGCGCGCATACCCGGGCCCCGGCCTCGGCCATCGCGGCAACGATGGCGCGGCCTATGCCCTGCGCGGCTCCGGTGACGACGACGCGTTTGCCTTCAAAGTTCAACTGCATGGATATCAACTCGTTCAGTGTCGCCCGAAATTGAGCGCGACTTCATCGCTGGGTCGGCTCGGCCTGCCGTCCGGTGTGTTCCCAATCGTACAGAGCCGAACGAATCTCTGCCACCTACGTTAACCTCATGAAACGGTGGGTAGACGAACATGGATCAGTTGGCACAAGATTTATCGGGACGCAGGATTCTGGTCGTTGAGGACGATTACAACCTGGCGCGCGACCTGTGCAATGACCTGCGCCAGAGCGGTGCCACCATTTTGGGGCCCGCGCCCACAACCTATTACGCCTACAACCTGCTCTTGGGCCGACGTGGCATCGATGGCGCGGTGCTCGACATCCGCCTGCACGGTAGCGAAGTCTATGATCTGGCGCGCCATTTGCGCGAACGTGGCGTGCCTATGGTGTTTGCCACCGCCTATGGCCAGAGCAGCATTGACCGGGCGTTCCGCGATACGCCATGCCTGCAAAAGCCCATTCCCCCGGGAGCTTTGGTCAAGACCGTCGCTCAGATGATGGAGCGGCTGACCCAGTTCACGCCCCAGCCGCAACCCATCGAGCCTGAACCGGTATTGGATCTTACGGTCCTGCACGCCGCCGAGCCGGTAACCGGTTCACTGCCCGACCGCTGGTCGCGGGCTCTGGTCCGTGCCATGCGCGCGGCCTGAGGCAACACCTCCAGTATTTTCAAACCATCGCGTTGCAGAACTCCGCTAGCCCGCAGCTGACGGGCGTTACGCCTTAGACGGCTTTGGCCGTCTGCTGCTCGCCGCCAAATCCTAGATATTGCGGATCAAACAGGGCGATGGCTGCAAGCTTTTCGGGGTCCTGGATGGTGATGACACCGCCGCGCGCGCTGATCAACTCGGAGCGTCGCAGATCCTGCAAAGTGCGATTGACGTGCACGGTGGACAGGCCCAACGCTTCGCCCAGCTCGGCCTGTGTCACGGGCAGGTCGTAGCTCGACTGGCGCACCAGGCCTACGGCCTTGAGCCGAACCAGCAATTCACAGAAGAGGTGCGCCATGCGCTGCAGGGCGGTGCGCTGCCCCAGGCTCGTTAGCCATTCGCGCGTCACCGCTTCTTCCACGGTCGCGGCGCGCATGAAGGCGCGGGTGACGCGGGGGAATTTTTCGCCCAGCCCCACGATGGTTTCGAGCGGGATGCTCGAAACCACGGCTTGGGACAGGGTCATTACGGTATGGTCGATCGGACCGCTGGCCAGAAAGGGAAAGTCGCAGGCGTCGCCCGGAACCAGATAGGCCGTGATCTGCCTGCGCCCGTCCCGCAACAGCTTCATGCGGCAGGCGAAGCCCTTGAGCAGGATGGTGAGGCCCGTGGTCGTGCGGCCCTGGCTCAGCAGTTCCACATGGCTGGAGATCTGACGCGGCGTGCCTAAAGCGCGGCTTACCGCGTCCTTTTCCTCCGCCGTCAGCCGCACGAAACGATCCAGCCGCAGCAGCAGAGGCTGGACGTTGGCCCAATCTGGACGAATGACTTGCAATCGCTTGCCTCTTGGCTTGGGTCCGTTCTGGTCCATGAACCCGCGAGAGTGGATGCTCGTTGCATGCAACAGAGGTGTCAGGAGGCTTGGGTGCGTTTCCGGACGGAAGCGGCACGAGCCAGAGTCCGGCTAAGGATCGTGGCCGGCCCGGTTTTCCCCGTTTTGCCATGTCTGTCGGCCCTCGACGCGGCCGTTGCGACCTCAGGCTTAACATGGGTTAAGTTTGAGCTACGGTCGAAAGTTTCGGTGACGGGGCACTTTTGCTGCGCCCCAAGGAACCTTGCAAGACCGAGAAAACTTGACCACGGTTCCCATGGCATAGGAAGGGCGAGCTTTGAGCGAGCACAACGATCCGCGCTGGTGGCACGCTTCCACCGTATATCAGATCTATCCTCGGAGCTTTGCCGACAGCGACGGCGACGGGGTGGGCGACATTCCCGGCATCATCGAACGGCTCGATTATCTCCAAGGTCTGGGGATCGAGGTGATCTGGCTGTCACCGGTGTTCAAATCGCCGATGGACGACAATGGCTATGACATTTCGGACTATCAGGACATTGCGCCCGAGTTTGGCACCCTGGCCGATTTCGACCGGCTGGTGGCCGAGGCCGGAGCGCGCGGCATCGGCATTTTGCTCGATCTGGTTGTCAACCATACCTCCGACGAGCATCCCTGGTTTATCGAGGCGCGCTCTGCACGCTCCAGCCGCTATCGCGACTATTATATCTGGCGCGATCCGGCCCCCGATGGTGGCCCCCCCAATGGCTTGATCTCGGTCTTCGGCGGCCCGGCCTGGAGCCTGGATCCGGCCACAGGGCAATATTATCTGCACCAGTTTTCCCGCCGGCAGCCCGACCTCAACTGGGAAAACCCTGAGTTGCGCGCCGAAATCTACGCCATGATGAATTGGTGGCTCGACCGGGGCATCGCCGGTTTCCGCATGGACGTGATCGATCTCATCGGCAAGGAGATCGACCGGATGATCACGGCCGAGGGGCCCCATCTGCACGATTATCTGCAGGAGATGCACGCGCAGACCTTTGGCGCGCGCGACGTCCTGACCGTCGGGGAAGCCTGGAGCGCCACGCCCGGTTCGGCCCTGCTCTATTCGGGCCGGGCGCGCCAGGAGTTGTCCATGGTCTTCCAGTTCGAGCACGTCACCCAGCAATGGGATGCCGAGCGCGGCAAATGGCGGCCCAAGCCGTTCGACCTGGTCGCACTCAAGGCCGTGCTGTCCAAATGGCAATATGCACTGGCCGAGGATGGCTGGAATTCGCTGTTCTGGGGCAATCACGATCTGCCGCGCGCCGTATCGCGCTACGGCGATGCGACGGGCTTTCACGTGGAATCGGCCAAGCTGCTGGCCACCGTGCTGCACCTGCTCAAGGGCACGCCCTATGTCTATCAGGGCGAAGAGATCGGCATGACCAACGCGCCCTTCGCCAGCATCGAGCAGTATCGCGACATCGAGACGCTCAACATGCACCGCCTGCATGTGGAGGCCGGGCTCGATCCGGCCGAATTCATCGCCGGGGCCAATGCCAATGGCCGCGACAATGCCCGCACCCCCATGCAGTGGACGGCCGGGCCCCATGGCGGCTTCACCAGCGGCGTGCCCTGGATCGAGGTCAACGCCAATTACCCCCACATCAATGTCGAGCGGGCGGCGGGGGATGACCGGTCCATCCTCAACCACTACCGCGCGCTGATTGCCTTGCGCAAAGCCCATCCCGTCATCGTCTATGGCCGCTATCAGTCCTGGCTCGATACGGACCCGCAATTTTATGTCTATACTCGGACGCTCGATGGGCAGCGCCTGGTCGTTATTGCCAATTTCAGTGCGGAGCCGGGCCGATTGACCGTGCCCGACGAATTGCAGGGGCAGGGGGAATGCCTGATCTCCAATTACGAGCCGGTGACGCGGCTGGGCGAAACGCTGACCTGCCGGCCCTATGAAGCCTTTGCCATTCTGACCGCGGTCTGAGCCATGGACCAGACTGGCTCGCGCGATCTGGACGATGATGCCCAGGTGCACCGTATGGCGCTCGAGATCGCCGATCTGGCCGCCTGGGACTGGAACCTGACGACGGGCCAGGTGCGCTGGACGCGCCGACACTACACCATGGAGGGCTATCTGCCCGGCGAGGTGGTGCCCAGCTTCGAGGCCTGGTCGCGTCGCATCCATCCCGACGATCTCGAGCCCACCCTCTTTGCCATAAACGCGGCCAGGCGCGAGCGAGAGCTCTATCGGGCGCAGTTCCGCGTGGTCTGGCCCGACGGGCAGGTGCGCTGGTGCCAGGCCCGCGGTCGATTCCACTATGCCGAGGATGGGCAGGCGCTGCGCATGGTGGGGGTGATGCGCGACATTACCGAGCTGCACCGCGCCGAGGCGTTGCAAGCGCGGCTGCTGGCGCAAAAGGACGTGCTGGTGGGCGAGATGCAGCATCGCACGCGCAACCTACTGGGCGTCGTGCGCGCCATTGGGCGGCAGATGCTGAGCCTGAGCGACACGCCCGATGCCCTCTGGCAGAGGATCGACGATAGGCTTCTGGCTCTGGCGCGGGTGCAGGGGTTGGTGTCGGGTGCCGGGCAGGCCATCGCCTTCTCCGAGCTCTTGAGCATCGAGCTGGGTGCCATGGGCGCCACGCTGGCGCCCCCCCACGTGGTGCTCGAAGGCCCCCCGGTGCGCCTGCCCGCCGCGCTGGTGCAAACCCTGGCGCTGGTCATTCACGAACTGGCCACCAATGCGCTGAAATACGGCGCGCTGTCTCATCCGGCCGGGCGGCTATGCGTCACCTGGGATCTGATGGGGGAGGGGGAGGCGCAAAGCCTCTCCATCCTCTGGCGCGAAACCGGCAAAGCGGCGCCTGAACCAGCCTCGCAAGGTTATGGCGTGCGCCTGATCGAGGAGGCGCTGCCCTATCAGCTTGGCGCCGTCACCCGGCTCGAGTTCGGCGCGCAGGGGGTCAGTTGCGCCATTACCTTGCCCCTGGGCACACGCCCCCAGGCCTGATCGAGAAAAAGCGGGCGGCCGGCCAACCGCCAAGCCTGCCGCCCGAAGCTGTGGTCACCGGGCCATCAGCACCGGTATGTGCGCGTCTGACAGGACCTGCCGGGTTGCGCCGCCCAGCACCCATTCGCGGAAGCGCGAATGGCCATAGCCGCCCATCACCAGAAGGTTGGCGCCCACCTGCCTGGCTTCGTTGAGAATGGCTTGCCCGGCATCGACCCACCCCGAAATCGGCCTGATCTCGGCGCTGATGCCGTGGCGGCTCAGGTGACGCCCGATGTCGCCGCCGGCCTGACGGCCGAACTGCTCGCTGGCATCTTCCTCCACCATGGCCACCACCACCTGGCCGGCGGCCTTGAGCAACGGCATGGCTTCGGCCACCGCATGGGCCGCCTCCCGCGTCGACTTCCATCCGATCAGCACGGTGTCGAGCGCCATCATTACCGGCTGTTGGGGCGGCAGGAACAGGCAGCCTCGACCCGAACCGAACAGCACCGCTTCCTCCACATGTGCTTCACCCATGGGATCGCCATAAGGCCGCGTGCACACGAAGAGGTCCGCCGTGCGCGCTTCTGCGGCCAGCATCGGGCCTGTGCCGCGCCGATAGGCATCGATCCGGCTGATCTGGTTGGGCACGGCGAGGCGCTCGAAGCGGGTGGCGAGCCGCTTTTCGGCCTCGTCGGCACGCGCCGCCGATTCGTCGATCCAGGCGCTCATGGCTGCTACCCCATAAGGGTCGGGCGTGGCGATCAACTCGGGCACTTCGTGCATCAGCATGCCGGTCAGATGCGCATCGAACCGCTGCGCCAAGGCCTCGGCATAGGTGAGCCGGACTTCGTCTTCGGTTGAGCCGGTGAGGTGAACCAATATATCCTTGAGCATTTCGAGCCTTCCTATGTCTTGCATGCGCTCGAAAACATCATGGACCGGCCAAGCCTGCCTTGATCTGGGACAAGTCAGGGGAACCACGCGCGGTTGTACGAAATAGAACCGCAACCGCCTCGCGCGGGCCTGCGTTGCATCGACCATAGCCAGTGGGAAAGATCGTTGCATGGAGTCAGACGACGCATCGGCAGATCAAGCCTTCCTGGAGGCTATCCGCCTCACCGCCTATTTCCTCTGGGAGCAGGACGGTCGCCCTGCCGGGCGCGAATGGGACTATTGGCGTCTTGCTCAGGAGCAGCACGCCCGTCAGGCCGATTGCGACCGGTTGTTGGCCGCCAGCCAGGTGCGCGAGGCCCGGGGCGAAACCGGCTCCGCCTAGCTAGTGTACGCTAACGCACGATTGGTTGCGGGGGCAGCCTGTCAGGCTAAGGTTCTGGTGTTCAAGAGAGCCGCAAATCATGTCACCCTCGGTGCTCATTGTCGAAGACGAGCCCTTGATCCTGATCATGATCGAACAAATGATCAGTGATCTCGGCTACACCGTTTCAGCTGCCGCTAGCGCCACCGAGGCGGCCCTTGAGGCTATCGCGGCCACTGTGCCCGATCTTGCGGTGCTCGACGTCAATCTGGGCGCCACCACCTCGCTGCCCGTCGTCCAGATGTGCCGGAAGCTGGGCGTGCCGGTGGTGTTCATCACCGGCTATGCCCAAGCCGATCTGCCCGATCACTGCGACGGCGCTCCGGTGCTGTTCAAGCCCTTCGATCCCGACGAGCTGGGCAGCGCCATTGCCGGCCTTCTGGCCCAGGCGGAGCCGCGGTACTTGCGGGTTTCCCAATAATGGTGACGATCGCATGAACCAGCGGCAGTCGAGTTTCGTTCCCACCGCATGATCGAGGATCGCATCACATCAACGGATATGCAGCGCATGCCTGACCGAAACGATCATGGCTTTGCCAACCGCTTGCTGCGCGCCATGACGCAGGCCGATGCCGATTTGCTGAGTGCCCACATGACGCGCGTCACCCTGCCGCTGCGAAATGAACTTGAAACGCCCGGCGAGGCGATCAAGACCGTCTATTTTCCGGAAGATTGCCTGGGCTCGGTCATCGCCCAGCTGTCGCGTGGCCGCGACATCGAAGTGGGCGTGGTGGGTCGCGACGGGCTCACAGGCACGGGCATCGTCTATGGCGATGAATGCTCGCCTTACCTGTGCATCGTGCAGATCCCCGGCACGGCCATGGCCATCAAAGCGCAAGACCTCAGTGCCTGCCTTGCGCGCAGTCCCAGCCTCAATCAGTTGCTGCTGCGCTATTGCCGTGCCTTTTCCATCCAGATCGCATCCACCGCGCTGGCCAATGGCCGCTCCAAGCTCGAAGAAAGGCTGGCACGCTGGCTGCTGATGGTCAGCGACCGGCTCGATACCGAAAAGATCGCGCTCACCCATGAGTTTCTGGCAGTCATGCTGGGCGTGCGCAGGCCCGGCGTTACCGTTGCCCTGCACATTCTGGAGGGGAAGGGGCTGATCCGCTCGACACGCGGTGTCCTGGTCATTCGCGACCGCGAAGGACTGATCGAGCTCTCGGATGGCGCCTATGGCATGCCCGAGAGCGAGTATAAGCGGGTGATGGGGTTTGACGCCTGAGACTGGCTCGACCTCAAGGCACGAGGTTGCCCCACGCCTCGTCCCAGAGCTCGGGACTGGCCAGCCAGATCACGATGCGAGGGTAGCCGTAATTGACCATCACGTCGCGCGCGCGCTCGAAGGCCACCGCAGGGTCGGTGGGATAGAGGTAGTCACCGCCGGGAGTGGCGGCGGTGGCCGGCCAGAGCACTTCGGCTTTGGGCGCCCCGGGGGTGCCTACGATTTTGACCAGCACTGCATCGGCAGGCGGCTGGGGCTGGGTGATCTGCTGAAAGCTTTGCAACTCGATCTCGGCTTAGACCATGGCGTTACACTCCCAATGCTGCCCCCATGGCTCCGTTCCTGCTGTGTGCCTGATCGTACGCTTGCGGACGCTGCGTTGCAGCCTGAGTACAAAACGCTAACTTGCGCGCCCGAGTAAGGGCCGTTGCAGATTGTAAGCCCCTGCCAGGGAACAAGGAAAAAGAATGGCAGGCACCCAGGCCGATCATCGGAACGCTCTCTTACGCAAACTTCACCCCGCTGACTTCGACCGGCTCGCCCCGCATCTCAAACGCGTGATGCTTGACGTGCGCAAAGTTCTCGAAAAGCCCAACGCACCCATCGATACGGTCTATTTCCCCGAAGCGGGCCTGGCCTCCATCGTCGCCCGGATTTCTGGCAGTCGCGATATCGAGGTGGGCATTACCGGGCGCGACGGCATGACGGGCACGGCGGTGGTGCTGGGCTGCGCGCAGTCGCCCCATTCCACCTTCATGCAGATGGCCGGGTGGGGCTGGGCGCTGCCCGCCGAGGTGCTGGCCGCCGAACTGCAAGAAAGCGTAACGCTGCGCGCGCTGCTCTTGCGTTTCGTGCAGGCCCTCAGCGTGCAGACTGCCTTTACCGCCGTGGCCAATGGCCGCTGTACGCTCGAAGAGCGCCTGGCGCGCTGGCTGCTGATGGCCCATGACCGCATCGACGGCTCCGAGGTGCGCCTCACTCACGAATTTCTGTCGGTCATGCTGGGGGTGCGCCGCGCCGGGGTAACGGTGGGCATGCACGTGCTCGAAGGCAAGGGCCTGATCCGCGCCAATCGCGGGCAGGTTCTGATCCTGGATCGCGAGGGCCTGGTGGCCCAGGCCAATGGCGCCTATGGCGGCCCCGAGGTCGAATACAGGCGCTTGCTCGGCGAGAGCTGAAAGGCAGGGCGCGGTTTTCTTTTTGCCAGGGTGTCGGCTAGTGTTCGGGCCGCCCGTCTTGGAGAACAGGAAGAACGCCCATGCTTTATGCCATCCTTTGCTACAATGTCGAAGACGTCGTGAGCGGCTGGTCCAAGGACGAGGACGATGCCGTCATGGCGCGCCTGGCCGTGGTCGAGGACAGACTGGCCAAGGCCGGCCGGCTCGGTCCGGTGGCGCGGCTCTTGCCCACCACCGCGGCCACCACCCTGCGCAAGGGTACCGGCGAGCCGGTGGTGATCGATGGCCCCTTCGCCGAAACCAAGGAACAGCTGCTCGGCTTCTACCTGGTCGATTGCGCAACGCTCGATGAGGCGCTGGAAACGGCCCGCGAGCTGACCCGCGCCAACCCCGGCACCGGCAGCTACGAAATCCGCCCCGTGGCCGTCTACCACCCCGCCATAGGAGCCTCATGACCGACACCGCATGGATCAGCGCGGCGTTGGCTGCCGCCCGCCCGCAGGCGATCGGGGCGCTGTTGCGCTATTTCCGCGATCTGGACCTGGCCGAGGAAGCCTATCAGGATGCCTGCCTGCGTGCCCTCAAGGCCTGGCCCAAGAACGGGCCGCCGCGCGATCCTGCCGCCTGGCTGATCTTTGTGGGCCGCAACGCGGCCATCGATGCGGTGCGCAAGCGCAAGCACCACCAGGCGCTGCCCGAGGACGACGTGCTGGCCGATGATGACGGGGACGCCGAAAGCCGGGTCGTGGCGCGCCTCGACGAGGCCGATTATCGCGACGACATCTTGCGGCTCCTGTTTATCTGCTGCCACCCGGCCCTGGCGCCGACCCATCAGATCGCCTTGGCGCTGCGCATCGTCTCCGGGCTCACCGTGCGCCAGATCGCCAGGGCGTTCCTCGTTTCCGAAGCGGCCATGGAGCAGCGCATCACCCGTGCCAAGGGCCGTATCGCGAGCGGCGAGATCCCATTCGAAACCCCGGGACCCCAGGAGCGGGCCGAGCGCGCCGGGGTCGTGGCCGCCATGATCTATCTGGTGTTCAACGAAGGCTATTCGGCCAGCGGCGGCGGCGAGGCATCGATGCGCACCCCGCTCTGCGACGAGGCCATTCGGCTGGGGCGCCTGCTGCTGCGCATCTTTCCCACCGATCCCGAGGTGATGGGCCTGGTGGCGCTGATGCTGCTCCAGCACGCGCGCAGCAGCGCCCGCTTTGCCGCCAATGGCGAGGCCATCCTGCTCGATGATCAGGATCGTGGGCTGTGGAACCGGACCATGATCGCCGAAGGTCTGGCCCTGATCGACAAGGCCATGCGCCACCGCCAGGTCGGCTCCTATCAGGTGCAGGCCGCCATCGCCGCGCTTCACGCGCGCGCCGCAACGCCCAAGGACACCGACTGGGCCCAGATCGAGCTGCTCTATGCCACGCTCGAGCTGTTGCAGCCGTCTCCGGTCATCACTCTCAACCGCGCCGTGGCGGTGTCGAAAACGCGGGGAGCCCAGGCCGCGCTCGACATGGTCGAGCCCCTGGCCGACCGGCTGGGCGGTTACTTCCATTTCTTCGGGCTCAAGGGCAATCTGCTGCTGCAGCTCGGTCGCACCGAGGAGGCGCGCATTGCCTTTGACCGGGCCATTGCGCTGGCCAACAGCCCAGCCGAGGCGGCCCATATCCGCATGCATCTCGATCGCCTGCTCGCCGAAGCCCAAGCCGCCTCCGCGTCTTGAATTTTGTTGGGGGATGCGCGTCGGGATTGGACGAGTGGCAACGTCCTTGAGCCGTAACACCGGATCACTTTGGAGCCATCCGCCATGTCAGACGTCAATCCCGCCGCCATGCCCGTAGGCGTTACGCCCTATATCACGCCCAAGGATGCCCGCGCCGCCGTCGAACTCTACAAGGCCGCCTTTGGGGCCGAGGTGGTGGACATGCGCCCCACGCCCGATGGCCGGCTGATGCATTGCGGCCTTCGCATCAATGGCGGGCTGTTGATGATGAGCGACGCCTTCCCCGACCACGGCTACCCCTATGAGGCACCCCAGGGCTTTGCCCTGCATTTGCAGGTGGACGATGCCCGCGCCTGGGCCGAGCGCGCCGTGGCGGCGGGGTTCGTCATCACCATGCCGATCGAAAAGCAGTTCTGGGGCGACATCTATGGCCAGTTGCGCGATCCTCAGGGCATTTTGTGGTCGCTCGGCTCAAACCAATAGGCCTCGATACCCTTGCCGGTCCTACGGACTGGCAAGGCCCTTGGCCGGAATGATGCTGATGTCGCCATAGCGCACCGCGCGTTCGGCGATCACGTGATCGGCAAAATGCTGCACCTGGACGGTGCTGCCCTTGAGCACGCTCACCTCCAGGCAATTGTCGTGGTCGAGATGCACATGCATGCTCGACACCGTCAGATCGTGATGGTCGTGGAAGGTATTGGTCAGGCGCCGCGCCAGGTCGCGCGCGCCGTGATCGTAGACATAGCTCAACACCGCAACGCAATCGCCGCCATCGCCCTGGGCCAGGCTAGCCTGCTTGAGCCCTTCGCGTGCCAGGTCGCGAATGGCCTCCGAGCGGTTCTGATAGCCGCGTACGGCCATCACCCGGTCCAGCTCGGCCATCAGTTCGTCATCCAGCGTCACCGTTACCCGATGCATGGTGTCTCCTCTGCTTGAGTATGATGTTTTGGTATAGACATCATACCAGACTCGCCTCTATCACGTCCTCGCCCGCCATTGTGGCGGGGTGCGGTCGGCCCGGCAATCATGTCGCCGGGCGGCTTGACCGCGTATGCATTTTTGCTTCTAACCTCATATCGCAAGGAGTTGCCAATGGTTCGCCCCGCCACCCCCTGGCTCATCGCCCCGGCCCTGGTTCTGGCCGGCCTGTCCCCGGTCGCGGCCCATTTCCTTGAACTCGTTCCGTCCACCGACCGCGCGACCGACGGCGCCGAAGTGGTTCTCGATCTCACCTTCACCCATCCCATGGAACAGGGCCCGGCCATGGCTATGGCGCGCCCGGAGCGCTTGGGCATGCTGACCGAAAGCGGTGAGATCGACCTGCTGCCCAGCCTCACGCCAACCCAGGTCGATGGCCAGGCCGCCTGGCGCGGTGCCTTCACCCCGACCGGGCCCGACAATTACACCCTGTTCGTGGCGCCCCAGCCCTATTGGGAGCCTGCCGAGGGCAAGTCCATCATTCACTATGCCAAGGTCGTGGTGGATGGCTTTGATTGGGGCGAGGGCTGGGACCGGCTGGTGGGCCTGCCCGTCGAGATCGAGCCGCTGGTGCGTCCCTATGGGCTTTGGACCGGGAACGTCTTTTCCGGCATCGTGCGCCGCGATGGCGAGCCCGTGCCTTTTGCCGAAATCGAGGTGGAATGGCGCAATGACGGGTCGGTGATCCCGCCGGGTGCCCCCTTCGTCACCCAAGTGATCAAGGCCGATGGCAACGGCGTCTTCCATTATGGCCTGCCGCGCGCCGGCTGGTGGGGCTTTGCTGCCCTGGTGGAGGCCGACTATCAGCTGCCCGATCCGGAGGGCAACGACCAGCCCGTGGAGCTGGGCGGGCTGCTCTGGGTCAACGCCCTCGATATGCAATAGGGGAGGGCGCACCGCCATGCACGTTCCCGACGGCGTTTTGTCCCTGCCGGTTGCGGCCGTCGGGGCCGTGGGCACGCTCGCCGCTTTGGGGGTGAGCCTGCCTCGGCTCGATGCCGAGGCGCTGCCGCGCGTGGCGGTGATGTCTGCGGTGTTCTTCGTGGCCAGCCTCATCAACGTGCCGGTGGGGCCCAGCACCGTGCACCTGTTGCTTAGCGGGCTGATGGGGCTGGCTTTGGGCTGGGCTGCGGTGCCGGCAACGCTGGTGGCGCTGATCCTGCAGGCCGTGTTCTTCGGCTTTGGCGGTCTCACCAGCCTGGGCGTCAACACGCTCAACATCGCGCTGCCCGGCATTCTGGCCGCCGCGCTGGTGCGCCCGCTGCTCCATCGCACCACCGATCCCACCCGCATCGGGCTCGTCGCCGCTGGCGCCGCCATGATCGCGGTTTTTGGCAGTGCGGGGCTGCTGCTGCTGAGCCTCGTGCTCAGCGATGCCGCCTACGCCGCCTCCGTGCCGCTGATTGCCCTGAGCTATACCCCGCTGCTCATTGCCGAAATGGCCATTGCCGGATTTGCCGCAGCGTTCCTTGCGCGGGTCAAGCCCGAAGTGCTGCTGCCGCCGAGGCCCGCCCATGGCTAGGATCGCCCTCATCGTCTTGCTGCTCGTGGGCTCCGCTCTGCCCGTAGCTGCCCACAGCCTGCGCGTCTTTGCCAGCCAGATCGGCGATACCGTCACCGGACGGGTCTATTTCGTCGGCGGCGGGCCGGGGCGCGACGTGGCCATCACCGTCACTGCTCCCAACGGCACCGTTTTGGCCCAGACCCGCACCGACGCCGAAACCGGCGAATTTTCCGTGTCCGTGCCGCCCGCCGCGCAACTGGTGGTGATGGCCGATGCCCAGGATGGGCACGTGGCCCGCTTTACGTTGGGCGAGGCGTCCTCCAGCACCCCCGCTACGCCGGTCTCCACCCCCGCCACGCCCGGTCTCGAAACGGCACTTGCCCGCCAGATCGCGCCTCTCGCCGCCCAGATCGATGCATTGCGCGCCGAAACGCGCCTGCGCGACGTCATCGGCGGCATTGGCTATATCGTGGGGCTGTTCGGGCTTTGGGCCTTCTGGCGCGCCCGCAGCAGGCCGCAATGAGCGCTCTTGCCGGCCTGTTCGAACCCTCCGCCGCGCCAAGCCGGCTCGACCGCATCGATCCGCGCCTGCGCGTCGGGGTGGCGCTGGCCACGCTGCTGGCGCTGGCGCTGATCAGATCGGTGCCGGTCCTGGCAGTAAGCTTGGTCCTGGCGCTCATGCTGACCCTTTACGCCGGGCTGCCCCTGCGTCGCACCCTGGCGCGGCTGGCGCTGGTCGAAAGCTTTCTGGCTCTGCTGGTCATCACACTGCCCTTTGCCGTGCCCGGCGAGCCGATCTTTGCCCTCTGGGGCCTTGCTGCCAGTGCCGAAGGCTTCTGGCGCGCCGTGGCCCTGGTGCTGCGCGTCGGAACCGGGGTGTTGATCATTTTTGCGCTCGTCGCGCCTTTGGGCAGTGCCGGGCTGGCGCGCGCCTTGGGCGGGCTGGGCCTGCCGCCCGCTCTGGTGCAGATGCTGCAGCTTTGCGTGCGCTATATCGGCGTTCTGGGCGAAGAACGGGCGCGCCTTACCCGCGCCATGCGCGCCCGCGCCTTCGTTCTGCGCTCGACCGGTCACGCCTGGCGCAGCCTGGGCTATCTCATCGGCATGCTGCTGGTGCGCAGCCTGGAACGCGCTGAGCGCGTCGGCTGGGCCATGAAATGTCGCGGCTATGCCGGGCGCTGGCCTGCCGAGCCCTTCGCCCCGCTCGGTGTTCGCGACTACGGCTTTGCCGCGCTCACCCTCATCGGCCTTGCCGCCCTGGTCTGGGCCGGGCACGCGCCATGACGCAGGCCTTGCTCGAAATTTCCGGCCTGGCCGGCGGCTATCCGGGCCGCCCGGTGCTCAGCCATGTCGATCTCACCCTGGCCCCCGGCGAACGCCTGGCCCTTCTGGGTGCCAATGGCGCGGGCAAGTCCACGCTCCTGCACCTCATCCTGGGCCTCTTGCCCCGCACCGGGGGCACTATCACCGCCCTGGGCAAGCCCGTGATCGCCGAGCCCGACTTCGTTCGCTTGCGCGCCCAGGCCGGCCTGGTGTTTCAGGACCCCGACGATCAGCTGTTTTGTCCCACGGTCCTCGAGGACGTCATGTTCGGCGCGCTCAATCTGGGCCAGAGCCGCGCTGCCGCCCGCCACAAGGCCCTGGCAACTCTGGACCGGCTGGCGCTGGGCCATCTGGCAGAGCGCGTCACCCATCGGCTTTCGGGCGGGGAAAAGCGCCTGGTCTCGATTGCAGCCGTGCTGGCCATGGAGCCCGCCATGCTGCTGCTCGACGAACCCACCAACGGGCTCGATGCTGAGGCTTATGAGCGGCTGGTTACGATCCTCTCGGGCCTACCCCAGGCCATGCTGATCGTGGCGCACGATGCCCAGTTCGTCGCGCGCCTCGCCTCCCGCGCCGTTCTGATCCAGGATGGCCGCAGCGCGCCGGGCGTACTCCACACCCATCCGCACGACCATCCGCATCTGCATGTGGATCTGCACTGAGCGCCATGCCCCTTGGCGGGCCGCTTTGGCCCGGCTAAACCCAGGCCGATCTGCCCGCCGCCAAGGAGTTGCCCCATGCTCGATGCCCAGAGCGAAGTCCGTATCCGCCAGCATCTGACCCTGGTGGCGCTGGGCAAGGCGCCCGCCGATTGCGCGCTGCGCGTGGGGCGCCTGCTCGATACGGCCACCCGCACCTGGGCCACCGACCAGGAAATCGTCATGGCCGGCGACCGCATCGCCTGGGTCGGGCCCGCCGGCGCCTATCCGGGCACCGTGGCCCGCCGCGTGCACGAACCCGATCTGATGGCAATTCCCGGCCTGGGCGAGGTGCACAAGCACATCGAAAGCTCCCACCTCACCCCCGAATGGGAGGCAGCGCTGGTGCTCCCGCGCGGCAATACCTGGACCTGCGAGGCCAGCCACGAATTTTCCAACGTCTCGGGCGAGAACACTCTGGCGTTCTGGTTTGCCGCCCGTGCCCACGGCTCGCCCCTCAAGATCTTCCCGCTGCCCGGCTCCGCCGTGCCGCCCACCGCTTATGAGCATGGCGGGGGCTGGTTCGGCTATGACGAGCAAAAGGCCTTCCTCAAGGAAAGCCTGATGGTGGCCGGGCTCGACGAGGTGATGGACTGGCCCGCCGTCTGGAACCCCGAAAACCCCTCCTATGACCGGCTTTGGGGCATGATCGCTGCCACCTTCGAGCGGCGCGGCGTGGTGGAGGGCCATGCCGCCGGCATGCGCGCCATCGACCCCATCAACGCCTTTGCCGCAGCGGGCCTGGCCTCCGATCACGAGGCCTGGACCTCCCAGGAATTCTGGGACAAGCTTACGCGGGGCCTCTTCATGGAGTTGCGCCCCCACAGCCTGCCCGAAATCATCGCCGACCTTCTGGCGCGCGGGCTGGGGGACTGGTCCCAGATCGCGCTCACCACCGATGATCGCAGCGCGTCTGATACGCTCAAGCTGGGTGCCACCGACCACAATGTGCGCCTGGCCATTGCCGCCGGCCTGGCGCCAGAAATCGCCATTCAATGTGTCACCATCAATCCCGCCCGCCACATGCGCCTCACCCCGTGGGTGGGTTCGATCGCGCCGGGCCGCTTTGCCGATGTGGTGCTGCTTTCCAACCTTGAAGACTTCAAAATCGAGAAAGTCTGGGCCGATGGCCGCCAGGTGGGGGAGGGGACGCGCTGCCTCGAACCGGTCCCCGCCATTGCCTGGCCGTCCTGGGCCACCGACACGGTCAAGATCGGCGGACCACTCGATGCTACCGATTTCGCCATCCCCGCCGCGCCGGGCCGCACCAGCATGCAGGCCGCCGTGCTGCGCCCCTTCCACTGGGCCGACGAATTCTTGACCTATGACCTCCCCGTCATCCACGGGCAGGTGGCACGCGACGCAGACCGCAACATCACCAAATTTGCCGTCATCGACCGGTTTTCTGGCCAAAAGTCGCTGTCGAAAATGTTCTGGGTCGGCTGCGGCCCGCGCACGCCCGAGACCGCGCTGGCCTGCTCCATGGCCCATGACAAGCACAATATCTGGTGCGTGGGCTCGTCCGATGCCGCCATGGCGCTGGCGGTCAACGAACTGGCGGCCATGCGGGGGGGCTGGGTGCTGGTCAGCGGCGGCCAAGTTCTGGCCAGAGTGCACTATGAGATTGCCGGCCTGATGAGCTGCCGCCCCGCCGAGGCGCTGCATGCCGAAATGGAGGCTCTCTATGCTGCGGGCCGAACCATCGACTGGATGTATGAACCCACCTTCAGCCCGCGCTGGTATCCCGGCTTTCCCGAGCGCCTGGCCTTTGCCACCCTCACCTGCGCCCCCTGGCGCTGGGTGCTGGTGGCGCCCGGCCCGCTGGCGCCAGAAGGCTTCGTCAACGTCCAGACGGGCGAGACCCACCCCATCGTCTGGTAGGGTGGAGATGCTCTGAAATCGATTGCAGAGCCCGGCGCTTTTCGCCACTGTCGGCGCTACGCTCTTGATCGGAACTGCTGATGCCTTCTCGTAATATCGTGGTTTTCCTCACCGACGACCACGCCCGCTGGGCCGTGCCCGCTTATGGCAATTCCATCATTGCCGCCCCGGCACTCGATGCTTTGGCTGCGCGTGGGCTGGTCTGCGACATGGCCTTCACCGAAACGCCGGTCTGCTCGCCGGCCCGTGCCAGCTTCATGACCGGTCAGTTTCCGTCCCAGCACGGCGTGCGCGATTTCCTCGCCTCGGGCGCCCATTTCGACCGGCGCGACTGGTTGGAGGGCACGCCGACGCTGCCCGAACTGCTCACCAATGCCGGTTACGACTGCGGTTTCGTGGGCAAGTGGCATGTGGGGCGCGACGCTGTCCCCCAGCCCGGCTTTGCCTCCTGGTTCGCACTCAACGGCGAATATCCCATCCACCATCAGGGCGATAACGGCTTTTCGCGCGAGGGGGTCGAGGAGCGGCAGGTCGGCAATCTCACCGAGATCATCACCCAAGGCGCACTCGACTTTCTGTCCCGGCGCGACGGCGACAAGCCCTTCTGCCTGTTCGTGGGCTATTACGCCACCCACTCACCCTGGCGCGACCAGCCCGAAGACCTCGTGGCGCGCTATCGGCCGGCCGATTTTTCCGCCCTCGATGCGGGGGCGTCCGCACCGGGCCTCATCAACGTCGAGATGCCCGACCTTTCGACCCCGGCCCGGCAGGAGGCCCGCGCTCAATATTGCGCCGCTGTCACCCATATCGACCAGGGCATCGGGCAAATCCTGGGCCGGCTCGAGGCGCAAGGCGATCTGGCCGAGAGCCTCGTGCTCTACACTGCCGATCACGGCCTGTGCCTGGGCCAGCACGGCGTGTGGGGCAAGGGCAATGCCACGCGCCCGCAAAACCTTCTGGACGATGCCATTCGCATCCCTGCCATTCTGGCCGGCCCCGGCATCGCACCGGGCACGCGCAGCCAAGATTTCGTGGATCACACCGATCTGTTCCAGACCGTACTCGATTTCGCCCAGGCCGCAGGCGGGGCCGACCGGCTTGGCACGAGCCTCCTTGATCCCGCTCGCCCGGCGCGCAGCCTGCAATTTGGCGAGTACGGCACCCTACGCATGGCCTGCAACGCGACCCACAAGCTTCTTTGCTGGACCGATGGCCGCCCGGCCTCGCTCCACGCCACCGGCCCGGGCGCCGAGGAAACCCTCGATCTCGCTGGCGATCCGGCGCTGGCCGACACCATGGCGGAACTGCAAGCCGCGCTCGACGCCTTCTTTGCCGGTCTTCACGCCGACCGCCCCCAAGCCCAAGCTCTGCTGGCCCCCCGCACCTACAATTTCAACCAGGCCTGGCACGACTTCGTGCGCCGCTAGCCATACGCTCACAGTCGTCCCACCCTCCCCATCTCGGGGAGGGCAGGGGAGGGGGCTTTTCTCGCGCAATTGCCCGAGCTTCACACCTCAGCGCAACGACGCCTTCACCATCTCGAAAAACCGCGCCCGATCGATATCGCGCACGATGCGGGCATTGGGTGCCCGTGCCGGGCCCAGCGCGGCATCGGCCTCTTCCTGGTCGGGCAGGGTGGGGGAGGAGACGCTGCAATAGCCACGCGTCAACTCACCGGCCACCTCGATATCGACCAGGCACATATCGGCCCTGGTGACGAGGCTGTCATCGAGCGCGCAGGCCACCGTCAGTGTATCGGGATGCACGGTGCCCGCATCGTTGTAGCGCGCCTGGCTGAACGCCACGGAAGCCGCATTCACTCGCGTGAAAAACTCCGGCAGCACGCCGGGCATGGCCTCGATCTCGGCCAGTTGCGCGGCGCTGAAATAGGCGTGGCTCAAGGTCAGCGTCCAGGTCACCAGCGTAATGTCGAACCCTGCCTTAAACACGCGCTTGGCCGCTTCGGGGTCGACATAGAAATTGAATTCGGCCGCCGGGGTGACGTTGCCGATGCCGTTGTCGGTGCCGCCCATGATGAACAAATGCTTGAGCGCCTTGGCGATGCGCGGCTCCTTGGCCACCGCCGCCGCGATATTGGTCAGCGGCGCCTGCGCCACCAGCGTGATCTCGCCCGGATTGGCCATGATCAGCTCGATCAGGGCATCGACCGCGTGCTTGGCCTCGGGGCGCTGCCGGGCGGGCGGAAAATGGCTGTCGCTCATCCCGTCCTGGCCGAACACATAGGCGGCGTCCACTGGATCGCGCAGCAGCGGCAGCGGACAGCCGCGATAGACCGGCACGGTGCCGCCCCGTCCCGCCTTTTCCAGCGTGATCAGGGCATTTTCCACCTGCTGGTCGAAATCCACATTGCCGTTACACACGGTAACTGCTTCCAGCGTCACCGCTTTATCCGCCAGCGCCAGCAGCATGGCGAAGGCATCGTCGCCTGCCGTATCCGTATCGATGATCAACCGCATGTTGGACTTGCACCTCGCCGTAAAACTGCATTATCTTCCGATGAAATCGATTTCAAACACCATGGCAAGCCCTTTTTGAGCCAGGGCCGGCCGGAGACCAGATCCGATGCGGACCGTGTTCGTCCTGTTCGATTCGCTCAATCGCAAGGCGATGGAGTGTTATGGCGCTAGCCAGGTCAAGACGCCCAATTTCAAGCGCTTTGCCGAGCGCGCCGTCACCTTCGACACCCATTATGTCTGCGGGCTGCCCTGCATGCCGGCCCGGCGCGATCTGCACACCGGGCGCCCCAGCTTCCTGCACCGCAATTGGGGGCCGCTCGAGCCGTTCGACAATTCCTTTCCCGAACTGCTCAAGGGCGCCGGCGTCTATAGCCACATCGTCACCGATCATCACCACTATTTCGCCGATGGTGGGGGCACCTATCACAACCGCTACTCCAGCTGGGAGCTGGTGCGCGGCAATGGCGCCGATCACTGGAAGGGCGTGGTCGAGCCCGACATGGCGCGTTACGGGCAAGAGTTTCACCCTTCCCAGGTCCGCCCCTATCTGACCAGCTACATGGTCAATCGCGACCACATCGCCGCCGAGGCCGATTTCGCCTGTCCGCAGGTCTTTGCCCATGGGCTGGAATTTCTGGAGCGCAACCACGCGGCCAAGGACTGGTTCCTGCAGATCGAGAGCTTTGATCCCCACGAACCCTTCTTTGCCCCCGAGCGCTTTCGCAGCCAATACCCGGCCAGCTACAAGGGCCCGGTGCTCGACTGGCCGGTTTACGGCCACGTCTCGGAAACTCCTGAGGAAATCGCCGAAATCCGCGCCAATTATGCGGCGCTGGTGGCCATGTGCGACGAGTATTTCGGCCGCCTGCTCGACACCTTCGATCGGCTCGATCTGTGGGCCGACACGGCCCTGATCCTCACCACCGATCACGGTTTTCTTTTGGGCGAGCACGAGTTCTGGGGCAAGAACCTTATGCCCGTCTATGACGAGCTGGCCCGTATCCCCCTGATGATCTACCACCCCGATTTCGCCAGCCATGGCGGGGCGCGGCGCGCAGCGCTGACCCAGGCCATCGATCTCATGCCGACGATTTTGGAGATGAACGGGCTGCCCATTCCCCCCGAAGTGCGCGGCCATTCGCTGCTGCCGCTGCTGGGGGGTGAACAGACCCTGCGCGAGGCGGCGATCTACGGCTATTTCGGCGCGGCCTGCAACGTCACCGACGGGCGCTACACCTATCTGCGCTACCCCGAGGAAATGTCGGCCGAGCATCTCTATGAATACACCCTGATGCCCACCCGCATGCACCAGCGCTTCCCCATTGCCCAGCTGGTGGGCGCCACGCTGCAACCGCCCTTCGATTTCACCAAGGGCGCTCCAACCCTCAAGGTCAGGCCCATGACCAATCGGGACAACCTGCCCGCCGTGATGGAGCAGCGCACCTTTTTGAACACCGTCAGCAAGCTCTACGACACCCGCTACGATCCCGAGCAGCGCAAGCCGCTCAACGACAAGGGCACCGAAGGTCGGCTGGCGCGGCAGATGGCCCGGCTGTTTGTGGAAATCGACGCCCCCTCCGAAATGTTCGACCGCTTCGGGCTGTCGCAAAAGGCTTATCAATGAACGCAATCAAACCCGCCTTTGGCGGCCGGCTGGGCGACACCGTGGAGCAGTCCACTCCCTGGTGGCCCGAGCGCCCCGCGCGCAACCGGGCCGTGCCCAACCAGCTCCAGATCATTTTCGATGATACCGGCTGGGCCGATCTGGGCTGCTTTGGCTCCGAGATCGAGACGCCCAATCTCGACCGGCTGGCTGGCAACGGCCTGCGCTACAGCAATTTCCACGTCACCCCGCTGTGCTCGCCCACAAGGGCGTGCCTGATGACCGGGCAGAACCATCATCGCGTCGGCATGCGCTTTCTGGCCGATATCGACACCGGCTTCCCCAATTCGCGCGGCGCCATCGATCCGGGCGTGCCCATGCTGCCCCAGCGCCTGCGCGAGGCCGGATTCGGCACCTATCTGGTGGGCAAGTGGCATTTGACGCCCCAGCACGAGATCACCCCCGCCGGGCCCTATCACAACTGGCCGCTCGCCAGGGGTTTCGACAAGTTCTACGGCTTTCTCGATGGCTGCACCGACCAGTTCGCGCCCGAATTGTGCCAGGACAACCAGGTGCACGAGCCGCGGATAGGCGCCGACTATCACCTCTCGGCCGATCTGGCCGACCGCGCCATCACCTTCATTGCCGACCATGTGGTGTTCCGGCCCAACGATCCGTTCTTCCTGACGCTGGCGCTGGGCGCCACCCATGCGCCCTTGCAGGCGCCCCGGCACCTGATCGACAAATATGTGCCGGTATTTGAAAAGGGCTGGGACGCCATTCGCGAGCAGCGCCTGGCGCGCCAGATCGATCTGGGCCTGGTGCCTCCCGGCACGGCCCTCACGCCCCGCAATCCGGGCGTTCCAGCCTGGAGCGAGCTTGGTGCCGACGAGAAGCGGCTCTTTGTCCGCCTGCAGGCTGCCTATGCCGCCTTCCTCGAACATGCCGATGCCCAGATCGGGCGCGTTCTGGCGCAACTGGCGGCGCTGGGCATCGTCGATGATACGCTGGTGCTGGTGCTTTCGGACAATGGCGCCAGCCGCGAGGGCGGCCGGTTCGGCGCCGTCGACATCAATGGCCCCTATAGCGGGGTGCGCGAAACCATCGCCGAACAGCTCGACCGCATCGACAGCATCGGTGGGCCCGAGGGCCCGGCCCACTACCCCGAAGGCTGGGGCATGGCCGGCAACACCCCGTTCCGGCGTTACAAGCAATCGGTGGATCTGGGCGGGGTGCGCTCGCCTTTGATCGTCTCCTGGCCGAACGGCATTGCCGGGCGGGGGCAAATCCGTACCCAGTTCGCCCATGCCATCGACATCGCCGCCACCCTGGCCGATCTGGCCCGCCTGCCGTCTGATCCGCACATGGATGGCGCAAGCCTCAAGCGCAGCTTTGGCGATGCCGCCGCGCCTGCGCCGCGCTCCACCCAACACTGGGAAATGTTTGGTCATCGCGCCATCTGGCAGGATGGCTGGGTCGCCGTCACCGAACATCGGGCCGGCGTTCCCTATGACGCCGACACCTGGCGGCTCTATCGCACCCACACCGATTTCGCGCACAACCAGGATCTGGCGGCCCAATATCCCGAGCGGCTCGAAACGCTCATCGCGAGCTGGTGGCAGGCGGCGCGCGACAATGGCGTGCTGCCGCTCGACGATCGCAGCCTGGTGCAATTGCTCAACGGCACCACCTCGCCCTACCAGATGGCCAACCGCACCCAGCTGGTGCTGCAACCGGCCAACAGCCATTTGCCGGTTTCCTCTGGCGTCACCTCCACCAACCGCACCATGCGGCTTACCGCCCAGCTCATCCGGCGGCGGGCCGGCGAATCCGGGGTCATCGTGGCCTCGGGCTCGGGAGAGGGGGGGCACGTGCTCTATCTCTTGGCCGACGAGCTGGTGCTCGAACACATCGCCCTGGGCGAGCGTGTCGTGCTCCACACCCCCGCGCCGGTAACCGAGGCGCCCGTGACGCTGGGCTTTGACATCGTGCGCGGGGACGGCGATAGCGCCATGGGCTGGCTCACCGTCAATGGCCGGCGCACGGCGTCGGCGCCCCTGCCGCGCACCCTCATCCACCCGGCCTTCTGGGGGCTCGACGTGGGCCGCGATCCGGTCTCGCCGGTCTCGCGCCGCTACGCCGATTGTCCTGAACTACCTGCCGGTGTACTCCAGACCGTAACCTTGGATTTCGCCCAGCCCATGAGCGTGGACGACATGGCCGAATTGATCGCGGCGACCGAATGAGGCCGCCCTTGCCCGGTGTGGAAGAAGGATGACGCGCATAACCGACGTGGCCCGCGCCGCCGGAGTCTCCCCGGCCACGGTGTCGCGTGTGCTCAACCAGCCGGCCATGGTGGCGCCCGACAAGCGCGACCGGGTGCTCGCGGCCGTGCGCGAGCTTGGCTACAAGCCTAATGCCATCGCCCAGAGCCTGCGCGCCGGGGCGGTCAACACCATCGCGCTGCTGGTTGGCGACATCTCCCAGCCCTTCCATGGCGCCTTTGCCAAGGCGATCAGCCGGCGCGGCGAAGCCCTGGGCTATCGCGTGCTGCTGGGCGATCTCGACCACAAGGAAGAGCGGCTGGTGCATCTCCTGGGCCAGCTCAATGCCAGCGACACCTATGGTGCCGTGCTCGCCACTGCCGACGATCTGGGCACGCCGGTGGTGCTCGAGGCCATTCGCGCCGCGCAGGGGCGGGGGGTGGTGGTGGTGTCGAGCTCCCAGGTGGTGGCGCCCGAAGTGCCCGCCATCGTGCCGCGTTACCAGGCCATTTCCCATCTGGCCGCCATTCACCTGGCGACCCAGGGCTGCAAGCCCATCGTCTTTATTGGTGCGGGCAGCACCTCGCCGCTGTCGCGCGAACGCCAGGACGGCTTTGCGCGCGCCTGCGCCGAGCTCGGGCTGGGCGCCAACCAGGCTTTCGTACTCGATGGCCAGTTCAGCGTCGATCAGAGCCGGGAGCAGCTGCACCAGCTGTTTGCCGAAAATCCCGCCATGCTGATCGATCGTACCGGACCGGTCGGGGTCATCACCATCAACATGCGCACCGCCATCGGCGCCTTGCAGGCTGCCGCCGATCACGGGCTGCGCGTGCCCCAGGATCTCTGCCTGGTGTGCGGCGAAGATCTGCCGCTGGCCGCAGAATGGCGCCCTACCGTCACTACGGTGGGCATCGATTTCGACGGGTTGGCAGAAGCGGCCTTCACCAGCCTCCTGGCCGGGTCGGACGCTGCCGCCGTCACCTATCTGCCCCATCGCCTCACCGTGCGCAGCTCATCCCTGCGCGACGTTTCGGGAGGCTGAGCGATGCCGGAAAAATCCTGCTGTGCGCCGCAATCGGGGCGGGCGGTCGAGCCGACCGCCGTGGCGCCGATCACGGTTTCGGCGCGCACCGGCCCCCAGCCGGGCATGGTCACCATACCCGCGGGCCCCTTTCGCATGGGCGGCGCCGATCCCGATGGCTTCCACGAGGATGGCGAAGGGCCGGTGCGGCTGGTGACCCTCAAGGCCTTCCAGCTCGATGCCACCGCCGTCACCAATCGGCGCTTTGGCCAGTTCGTCAAGGCCACCGGCTATATGACCGATGCCGAAAAATTCGGCTGGTCCTATGTGTTTTATGCCGCCGTGCACCCGGCGGCGCGCGGAGCGGTGCGGCCCGGCAGCGTAGGGGGGGCGCCCTGGTGGCTGGCCGTTTCGGGGGCGCAGTGGCGTCAGCCGGAAGGGCCCGGTTCCACCATAGACACGCGCGCCGAGCATCCGGTGGTGCACGTCTCGCACAACGATGCCCTGGCCTATGCGCTCTGGGCCGGCAAGCGCCTGCCCACCGAGGCCGAATGGGAAAAGGCGGCGCGCGGCGGCCTCGACCAGGCCCGTTATGCCTGGGGCAACGAGCTGCATCCGCAGGGTAAGCACCGCTGCAATATCTGGCAGGGCGAGTTTCCCAAAATCAACACTGCCGCCGATGGCTATCTGACCACCGCCCCGGTCAAGACCTATCCGCCCAACGGCTTTGGGCTCTACAACATGTCGGGCAATTGCTGGGAATGGTGCGCGGACGTCTGGAGCGCCGAACACCATGTGCCCGAAACCCCGCACACCCGGATTGATCCCACCGGCCCGGCCGCGGGCGCCTTGCGCGTCATTCGCGGCGGCTCCTATCTCTGCCACGACAGCTACTGCACCCGCTATCGGGTAGCGGCCCGCACCGCCAACAGCTCCGATTCCAGCACTGCCCATATGGGCTTCCGGTGCGCCGCCGATCTCTAAGTCCCTGCGGGCATGTTGCTTGCAGTTTGTGCAGACCGGCAAAGAGCAAAAAATTTCAGCGGCAGGGCGCGTCGGGCCCCAGAAAGCGAGTTGACAGCACCCCGTCGCTAGGACTTTACTCACCGCATGAAATCGATTTCAGAGGCCATTTGAGCCAAAGATCGATGGCTTGGGCACCCGCAGCGCCAAAGGAGCGTCGCCAATGTCGTACCGTTTTCTGAACCCCGCCATGTCGCGACGCCGGGCTCTGGCCCTGGGGGGCGCAGGCCTTGCATTGGCGGCTATGCCACGTCTGGGCCTTGCCCAACAGGCCTCCGAGGTCAGCGTGCAGCTCAATTGGCTCGAAACCGGCGATTTCGCCGCTGCCTTCATGGCCGATAAGCTCGGGCTCGATGCCGCTGCCGGCATCAGCCAGGTATTCATGCCCGGCGGGCCGCAGGTCGATCCGGTGCAATCGGTGGCCGGCGGCACGGGCCTGGTCGGCTTTGGCGGCGCGGTGACCCAGGCAGCGCTGGCGCGGGCCAACGGCATTCCGGTCAAGCTCATCGGCGCCTTCTTCCGCTCTTCGCCCGTGGGGTTGATCAGCCTGGCCGACAACCCGATCCTGACGCCCCAGGATGCTGTGGGCAAGCGCATCGGGCTCCAGGGTGGGGCGCGGCTGCCCTGGTCGATCATTCTCAAGGAAAACGGCCTGTCGGAAGACCAGATGACCATCGTGCCGGTGGCCGGTGACATCACCCCGCTGGTCTCCAAGCAGATCGACGGCTATTGGGGCACCGCGGTCAACCAGCACATTACGCTGAAGCTCCAGGGCATCGACAACGTCATCATGACCCGCTCCACCATCGGGGCGCCCGAGCATTTCGTCACCATCTTCGCCATGGAATCCTCCATTGCCGACCGTCGCGCCGATATCGTCAACTGGCTCAAGGCCATGATTGGCGGGCAGGAGGCCATGATGGCCGATCCGGTCGCCGCCGCCGATTACGTGGTGGAACGCTCCCCCACCCTCCAGCTCAATCCCGAGCAGCAGCGCCAACTGGTGCAGGGCTCGCTGGAGTTCATCCAGCCCGTGGGCAAGCAATTGCCGCTCTTGCGCGTCGACGAAGAGAGCGCCAGCCAGTCCATCGAACAGATCGCGGCCATGGACATGCTGCCCGTGCCCCTGACGCTGGCCGATCTGCTCGACCACAGCCTGCTCGACGAGGCTTATGCCTGAGCCAATCCGGGCCCCAGCGCACTGCGCGGGGGCCTATTTTAACTGCGGCCATGCACTGGCTGAGGGGGACTGCCATGACCGATACCAGCATCCGTCTCGAAGGGGTTTCCAAAACCTTCGGCATTGGCACCGCGCGCGTGCACGCGGTCGAAAAAGTCGATCTTTCCATCGGGCGCGGCGAGTTCGTGGCGCTGATCGGACCGTCCGGTTGCGGCAAGTCCACCGTCCTGCGCATGCTGGGCGATCTGGAGCATCCCACCACCGGCTCGGTCACCATCGAGGGCGTATCGCCCGACCAGGTGCGCAAGAAGCGCATGATCGGCATGGTGTTTCAGGAAGCCAATCTGCTGCCCTGGCGCACGGTCACCGAAAACATCGCCTTGCCGCTCGAGGTGGCCGGGCCCAAGGGCTCCATCGGGGCGCGCAAGATCGACGATCTGCTCGAACTGGTGGGCCTCAAGGATTTCCGCGACGCCTTGCCCTGGCAGCTTTCGGGCGGCATGCGCCAGCGCGTCGCCATCGCCCGGGCCCTGGTGCTCAACCCCAAGGTGCTGCTCCTCGACGAACCCTTCGGTGCGCTCGATGAAATCACGCGCAACCGCCTCAACCTCGATCTTTTGAAGATCTGGACCGAGGTCGGCATCACCGCCGTGCTGGTCACCCATTCCATCGCCGAGGCGGTGATGATGTCGGACCGCATCTTCGTGATGTCGCCGCGTCCGGCCAAGATCACCACGGTGATCGATGTAGACCTGCCGCGCCCGCGCACCGCGCCCATGCAGCGCAGCCAGGGCTTTTTCGATCTCGTTGCCCGCACCGGCGAAGCGCTCTACAAACCCTTCGAAACCCTGGCCGAGAGCGCCTGATGAGCACGCTGGCCCTTTCCGCTCCCGTTTCCCGGCGCCTGCGCGCCACCGGCACCATTCTGGCGATCCTTTTGGCCTGGGAAGTGGCGGCGCGACTGTTCGTGCCCGGCGCCAATCCCATCATTCCCCCGCCCACGGTGCTCGTGACCTATCTGGCCGATCACGCGAGCATCTTGGCTTTGGCCATTCGGCCCACTCTGATCGAAGCCAGCGCCGGTTTCGTCATCGGTTCGCTGATCTCGGTGATCCTCGCCATCATCTTCGTGCGCTGGCCCACCATCGAGGCGGCGCTGGGCAATTCGGTGGTGCTGCTGCACTCGCTGCCCATGCTGGCCATCATCCCGCTTCTGGTGATCTGGTTCGGCATCGGCTACACGCCCAAGATCATCATTGCCGCGCTGGCGACCTTCTTTCCCGTGCTCAACGGCGCGGTGCGCGGCCTGCGCTCGGCCGATCGCTCCATGCTCGAATTGATGCATATCCTGGATGCGCACTGGCTGCAGACCCTGGTCAAGGTCAAGATCCCGGCCAGCCTGCCTTACATCTTTGCCGGCCTCAAGATCGCGGCCCCGCAGGCCGTGCTGGGGGCTACGGTCGCCGAATGGATCGGCTCGCGCGCCGGGCTGGGCTCGCAAATCCTCATCGCGCTGCTCAATTACGACGTGCCGCTCCTATGGGCCTGCATGGTGGTGTGCGCGCTGATGGCTGCCGCCGGTTTCTGTCTGATCGTGCTCGTCGAATATCTGGTCATTGGCCGTCGCGCCGAACCCTTGCCGGAGCAGGACTGATGTCCATGGCCCAAACGCTTTCGCCCGATCCGGCCGCCCCGCAGGTCATGCGGCAAATCCTGATCCGCTTCGGCACGCCCATACTGGTGCTCGCCCTGCTGCTGCTCTGGCAGCTGGCCACCATGGTCCTGGCCACCCCGATCTATATCCTGCCCCAGCCGATCAATCTCATCACCGCGCTGCCGGGCACGGCCAATGCGCTGTTCAAAGGCTGGGGCGTGACGCTGGCCGAAGCGGCGACCGGCTTTGTCATCGGCAATCTGGTGTCGATCGCGGTGGCGTTCCTGGTCACCTGGTCCTCGGCGGCGCGGGCCGGCATCATGCCCGTGGCGCTCGCCATCAAGAGCGTGCCCATGGTGGCCATCACCCCGCTCATCACGCTGGCAGTGGGCTTTGGCCATGCCACCGTGATTTCGGTGGCGGCCATCGTGTGTTTCTTCCCCACCCTGGTCAACGTCACGCGCGGCCTGCGCGCCGCCCCGCGCGCTTCGGTGGAATTGTTTCACCTGCTCGATGCCAATCCGGTGCAGGTCTTTTTCAAGCTGCGCCTGCCCTATGCGCTGCCTTATCTCTTCACCGCCCTGCGCATCACGGCGCCGGCGGCCATCGGGGCAACCATGCTGGCCGAATACGTCGCCTCCAATGCCGGGCTGGGCTACATGATCCAGGACGCCTATGGGCGCTTCCAGTTCGTCCTGGTCTGGCAGATCGTGGTGGTCGCCACCCTCACCACGCTTGCCGCCTATTCCACCGTGGCCTATTTCGAGCGCCGGGCGCTGGACAAGCGCCGCTGAGCGCGAAAGGCTGCTGCATATGATCGATCTTGCCGGCAAGGTGCTGCGCGCCAATTTCCTGCACGCCCCGGTCTGCGGCCAGATCGCGGCGCTGCCCGACGGGCTGGTCGAGATCGATGCGACCGGCACCATCAGCGCCGTCATCCCCGCCGAGGCACCCGAGCATGCCGTGCTCATCGCGCGCGCCTATGGCGAAGGGCGGCTGGTGACGCTGCCGCAAAGCCAATGGGTCGTGCCGGGCCTGGTCGATCTGCACGTCCACGCCCCGCAATATCCGCAACTGGGCCTGGCGCTCGACGTTCCGCTCGAAATCTGGCTCCAGCACTACACCTTCCCGCTCGAAGCCCGCTACGCCGATCTCGATTTCGCCCACAAGGCCTATGCCGCCCTGGTCGCGGACCTGCTGGCCAACGGCACCACCACGGCGCTCTATTTTGCCACCGTGCATCAGGAGGCGACCCGGCTTCTGATCGATCTCTGCCTGCAACTGGGCCAGCGTGCTCTAGTAGGCAAGGTGGCCATGGACCACCCCGACGCCTGCCCGGACTATTATCGCGATGCCTCGCCTGACGACGCCGTCGCGGGCACGCGGGCGCTGATCGACTATGTGCGCACCCATCCTGGCAATGGGGCAGGGCGGGTTCTGCCCGTCATCACCCCGCGCTTCATTCCCGCCTGCACCGATGCGGCACTGGCAGGGCTGGGGCAATTGGCCGCCGAGTGCGGCTGCCATGTGCAGAGCCATGTGTCGGAAAGCAATTGGGAGCACGGCCATGTGCTCGAACGGCACGGCATGACCGATACCCAGAGTCTGGATCGCTTCGGGCTGGTTACCCGCCGCACCGTCCTGGCCCATGGCACGCTGCTGACCGAGACCGATATGGGCCTGTTGGCGGCTCGCGGGTCCGGGGTGGCCCATTGCCCCGTCTCCAATGCCTATTTCGGCGATGGCGTCTTTCCCCTGCGCCAGGCGCTGGAAAAGGGCGTGCATGTGGGCCTGGGCACCGATATTTCGGGCGGCCCCACTGCCTCCGTGCTCGAAACCGCGCGCATGGCCATTGCCGCCTCGCGCATGCTCGAGGCCGGCACCGATCCGGCCCGGCCTGCCGCCGAGCGCGGACGGCCCGAAAGCCGCATCGGCTTTGAAACCGCCTTTTACCTGGCCACTGCCGGGGGCGGGGAGGCGCTCGATCTGCCCATCGGCAAGTTCGAACCCGGCTTCAAGTTCGATGCCTTGCGCATCGACCCCGAGGCCCCCGACGGCACCATGCGACTGTTCGACGAGGCCGGGGCGACCGAGATCGCGCAAAAGCTGATCTACACTGCCTCGCGCCCCAATATCGCGACCGTCTGGGTGGACGGCAAAGCCGTCCGCCCCTGAGATAGTTTTAGTCTTCCAGAGCAGCCCGCAGGGTGCCGCCCGTCGCCGCGATACGGGATTCGGCACCCGCCTTGTCCAGCCCCAGCGTCAGCATCACGGTTGCCACCTTGATGCTTTCGCCCGACGCGAAAAACGCCTCGCGGGCGGTGTCCTCGGACACGGCACACAGGGTCGCCACCATCTTGATGGCGCGGCCCACCAGCTTTTCATTGGTGGCCCGCATTTCCACCATCAGCCCGCGATAGACAAAGCCCAGCTTTGTCATCACCCCGGTGGAAATGGCGTTGAGGGCCACCTTTTGGGCCGTGCCCGCCTTCATGCGCGTAGAGCCTGCCAAAAGCTCGGCTCCGGTCTCGATCAGGATGGCGATGTCGCTGACTTCCCCGATCCTGCCCCCGGCATTGTTATAAAGCCCAATCGCCAGCGCCCCGGTTTCGCGCGCATAGCGCAGCGCTTCCACGGCAAACGGCGTGCGCCCGCTCGCGGCTACCCCGATCACCACGTCCTTGTCAGAAAGGCCCAACTCGGCCAGCGCCGTGCGCGCGGCATTGCCGTCGTCCTCGGCCCCTTCGGCAGCGTGGATGAAAGCCCGGTCGCCGCCCGCCATCACCGGAATGGCGCGCTCATAGGGCCAGTTGAAGGTGGGCGGCAGTTCGGCTGCGTCCTGGGCGGCGATACGCCCCGACGTGCCCGCCCCGGCATAGATCATCCGCCCGCCGCGCTTGAGGCGTTCGGCTGCCTGGTCGATGGCCTGGGAGAGCGGCGCACGAGCGCCATGCACGGCCGCAATCGCCGCCATCTGGCTCTCCAGCATGGCATCGACCAGCTCCTGGGTCGACCAGTCCTCGATGCCGGCATAACGGCCCGAGGCGGTTTCGGTGGTGGACATCACTAGGCTCCGTAAAGAAAAATTCAAAGACGGCGCGCGCGGGCCAGCTCGGCCGCCCGCAACGCGGCGTTGATCGTGGGAAAGCTGATCGCCACGCCCGGCAGCGCCGCGCCGAGGGCGGGCTTGATGGTGGGATGGAGCGTCACGATGCCGCCAACGAAGGCCACCGGCAGCGCCCCGGCGCGCCCGATCAGGACGTGGGCCAGCCGCGCCAGTTCTTTGGCCGCATCGTCGAGCACGGCCTGGGCGAGGCTGTCGCCGCGCGTCGCGGCGCGCGCCACGGCCTGCGCCAAAGTCCCGATCCGGCCCCGTTCGCTGCCATAAACGAAGGCGCGGGTGTCGTCCCAACTGCTGCCGCCCAGCATGGCAAACAGCTCCTGGGCCAAAATCGGCGCGCCCTCGGTCGTGCCGTCGGCATCGATCAGCCGATAGAGCCGGTCGAGCGCGGTCAAGGCAATCCAGGTGCCCGAGCCGCCGTCGTCGATCAACAGCCCACGCCCCCCGACGCGGATCTGTTGACCCTGGCCCGTCACGTGCAGCCCGATCGAGCCGGTGCCCGCCGAAATCATGTGGCCTTGCCCTGGTGCAAAGGCGCTCAGAAACGCCAGCTCCATGTCGTCGCGCACGGTCACGGCTTCTGGGTCCATCCCCAGCAACTGCCCGATCAGCGCCCGCGCCTCCTGGGCGGCCTGTTCGCCCATGCCCGTCACCCCGGCAAAGCCGGCCTCGAGCTGCAAACCCGGCGGCAAATCCTTGGCAATGGCCGCAAAGGCGGCGACGAAGCGCTCGCGTTCGGTGGGGTTGAACAAATGCCCGGTGGCGCCCGGCGCCGAACCTTGCGCGATCACGGAGCCATCGGCCCCCAGCACGCAATAGCGCGCTGCCGTGCCCCCGATATCGACCCCGATCGTGCCGGCGGTCATTGCCCGGCCCGCATCCGGCCGGCAAAGGCGCGGGTGATCTCGCGCGGATTGGTGATCATGGTGCCCACCACCACGGCATGGGCCCCCGCATCGAGCGCGGCGCGCGCCAATTCGGGCGTGTTGAAGCGCCCCTCGGCGATGATCGGCACGCTGCAGCGCTTGGCCAGGGCCTCGATCAGCTTCAGGTCGGGTCCATCGGGGCGCGGCTGGGTGTCCTCGGTATAGCCCGACAGCGTGGACGACACATAGGCGGCGCCCATCTGCTCGGCGGCCAGGCCCTCGTCCAGCGTGGCGATGTCCGCAAAGGCCAAGGCGCCCAGTTCCTCGGCAATGCGCCGCACGATCTGGGCCACCGGTTCGCCGTCGCGCGGGCGCGCAGTGCAATCGAGCGCCACCATGTCGGCACCCGCTTCCACCAGTTCTGCCGCAGCGGCAAAGCTGGGGGTGATATAGACCGGGTAATCGGGCGAGAAGATCTTGTTGAGCCCGATGATGGGCAGCCCGGCCCCGATGGCGGCGCGCACGTCGGCAGGCCCGTTCACCCGGATCGCGGCGGCACCGCCCTGGGCGGCGGCCATGGCCATGGCGCCCATGAATCCCGGCCCGTGCATGGGATTGTCCTCGCGCGCCTGGCACGAAACGATCAGCGCACCCTTGGGAATGAGGTCGCTCATTTGACGGCTCCCGAAGTCATGCCCGCAATGAACTGCTTGGACAGCACGATGTAGATTACAATGATGGGCGCCGCCGACAGGGTCAGCCCCGAAAACAGCACGCCCCAATCGGTGGTGTACTCGCCCATGAAGGTTGTCAGTCCCTGCGGCAGGGTCTTGAGATTGTCGTTCTGGATAAACACCAGCGGGAAGAAGAAGTCGTTCCAGATCGGCACCACGTTCTGGATGGCAGCGATCACCATGGCGGGCCGCACCAGCGGCAGCATCACCGACCACATGATGCGCGCTTCGCTGGCCCCGTCCATGCGCGCGGCGTCTTCGAGCTCGTTGGGCAGGCTGCGGATGAAGCCGGTCATGATGAAGACGGTCGTGGGCAGGCCCATGGCCGTATAGACGAAGATCAGCGAGAGCTGGTTGTTGAGGATCGAGAGATCCCGCATCAGCATGAACAGCGGAATGATGGCCAGCTTCAGCGGCAGGGTCAGCCCGGCCAGAAAGAACATCAGGATGAAATTGGACCCGGTGAACGCATAGCGTCCGATGGCATAGGCGGCCATGGTGCCTAGCGTCAGGATCAGGACCATCGAGGCGCCCGTCACCACGAAGGAATTGACCAGGTAGCGCAGGAAATTGGTCTGGGTCCAGATTTTGAGAAAGTTGGACACCTGCGTGAAATCGGGAATGCCGAAGGGCGACTGGAAGATCTGCGGCGTGGTCTTGAACGCCGAGAACACCATGATCACGATGGGCGCCAGCATGATGACGGTGTTGGCGATCAGAATGACCTGCAACAGCCCGTCGCGCCCGAGCGTGGCAAATAGACCCTTACGGTCGTAATAGCTCTGGCTGGCCGCGCTCATAGCTGGATCTCCCGGGCGCGCAGCCGCGTGGTGACGATGCCGGCGACGACGGCGATGAACAGGAAGATCAGCACGGCCAGGGCGCTGCCCAGCCCGAAATCCTGCTGCCCGGCCGAGACGTTACCGAAGGCGGTGCGGTAGAAGTAGAGTCCCAGCACGTCGGTCGAACCGAAGGGCGACCCGTCGAGCCCGGCCATGATGTAGGGCAATTCGAACCAGTTGAAGGCGCCCACGAACAGCAGGGTAAAGACGATGGTCGCGCTGGGCGCCACCAGCGGCCAGACGATCTTGGTGATCTTGACCCACTCGCTCTGGGTTTCCATGCGCACGGCATCCAGGATTTCGGACGGAATGCGCTGCATGCCGGCCAGGAACACCAGCGTTGGGAACCCCACCATGTGCCAGGCCTGCGCCACGATGATGCTCCAGATCGCCGTACCGCTCTGGCCCAGCCAGGGTTGGGCCAGCCAGCCCAGCCCCAGGCCCTTAAGGCTGAGGTTCACGACCCCGAACAGGGGGTGGTAAAACAGCTTGAACAGATAGGCTACGATGATGGTGGAAAGCACTACGGGCAGGAATACCGCGATGCGGTGAAACCGCGCGCCGGGCAGTTCGCGCCAGAGCGCATAGGCCAGGATAAAGCCCAGCCCGTTCTGCAGCACCATGAGCGCGAAAAACACGATGATGTTGTTTTTAAAAGCGTTCAGCGTCCAGCTCCGATAGGGCTCGACGAACAGAACGGTATGGAAGTTTTCCAGCCCCACGAAGTCGAGCCGCCTTAGCCCCTGCCAGTCGAAGAAGGCATAGGCGAAGGCCGAAACGATCGGATAGACGATGAACACCGCCACGAAGGCCAGCGGCGGCACGATGAGCGCGGTGATCCACAGGCCGCGGCCTGTCATCCGAAGTTGGGGCATCTTGGCTCGCTTGGTTGATCTGGGCGGGCTACCCCCACCCGGCCTCCCCCTCGTAAGGGGGAGGAGCAGTCTTGCATCACGCCCCACCCACCGCCCTGTTCCTCCCCCTTTGAGGGGGAGGCTAGGTGGGGGTGGACCTGCACCCGGCAGTCGGTGACGCGGTTTCCCCCACCCCGACCCTCCCCCGAAACGGGGGAGGTGAGGACTGAGAGCGCTGGTGAGGCCAAAACTCTTCCTCACCCACCCACCGCCCTGTTCCTCCCCCTGCCAGGGGGAGGCTAGGTGGGGGTAAAACCTGCCCGGATCTTTAGTTCTTGAACGGCTCGTACCAGGCGGCCAGGCCCGTGGTCAGGGCTTCGCCGATGGCCTCGGGCGTGGTTTCCCCGGCAAACAGCTTCTGCATTTCGGCCTGGATCAGCACCGAGCCCGAGGGTTCGCCATAACGGAAATGGGCCAGCATCAGATAGGGGATGGACGAGGCGTTGAGCTCGTTGACCTCGGCCAGCAGCGGGTTGTCGAAGGTGACGCCCGGAATGGTCGAGATGTTGTTGAGCGTGTTGGCGAAGGCCTGACCGAATTCCTGGCTGGCCAGGTAGTTCACGAACACCATGGCGGCGTCCTTGTTGGCGCTGGCGGCGTTGACAGCATAGCCGCCGTCGAAATAGAGCCCGACCAGCTTGTCGTCCTCGGCAGTCGCGCCGGGAGCGGCGAAGACGCCCAGTTCAATGTCGGGGTTCTGCGCCTTGAAGGTCGCCAGCTCATAGGAGCCGCCCACGAACATCGCCGCCAGCCCCGAGGAGAACAGCTGCTGGGCCGAGGGGTAGTCCAGCCCGATGAAGCCATCGGGGAAATACTGGGAGGCGACGTCGGCCACCTGCGCCAGGGCATTGGTGAAGCGTTCGTCGGTGAAGTCGGCTTCCCCGCTCATCAGGGCCTGGTAGAAATCCTTGCCCATCAGCGAGGAGCCCAGCCCGAAGGTCACGGTTTCGTTCTGCCAGGCGGTCGCGGTGCCGTTGGCAAAGGGGATGACGCCGGCATCCTTGAGGGTCTGGGCGGCGGCCTTGAGTTCGTCCCAGGTCTGGGGTTCAGCCAGGCCATTGGCCTCAAAGATTGCGGTGTTGTAGATCACCAGCTGGGTCTGGCTGGCAAAGGGCACCGCATAGATGGTGCCGTCCGCGCGCATGCTTTCCGCCGCGATCGCCGGCTCGGCGAAGTCGGCCAGGGCCGGGACGGTCTCGAAGGTCAGCGGCTCGAGATAGCCGGCCGAAGCGATATTTTCGAGCCCGCCATAGGCGCGCACCATGGCCAGGTCAGGACCGGTGCCCCCGGCCAGCGCGGTGGCCAGGATGGTGTTGTAGTTGGTGGCCTCGAAGGTCTCGAACTTGACCGTAATGCCCGGATTGGCGGCCTCGAAGGTGTCGATGAACTGCTCATAGGCAGCCCGGTCTTCCTGGCGCCAGCTCCAGAAGGTCAGGTTCTGGGCGAAGACGGGCATGCTGACCAGCAGCGCGCCCAGGGCGGCACTAGCCCGGATTGCGGAAGTTTTCATGGGGGGTCCTCTCTCCTTTTGCCAAATGGCGTTCTGCCCCGGACGCGCCGGGGCAAAATGGGTCAGGCCGCCAGCCTCTTGCCGCTGCGGCGATCAAACAGGTGCACGGCCTCATGCGAGATGGTGACGCGCACCGTCTCGTCGGGCTGGTAATGGTCGTTGGGGTTGGTGCGCACGCTCACCTGCGTGCCGTCGGCCAGCCGCGCATAGACATAGGCGTTGTCGCCCAGATATTCGGTATAGACCACCTGGCCGGCAAAGCCCTCGCCATCGGGCTCGCGGGTCAGTTTCAGCGAATCGGGGCGCACGCCCAAAATCAATTCGGCCTCGGCGCCCGGCGGATAGGCCAAGAGGCGCACCGCGCCGGCCCCTTGCAGCGCCAGCATGTCGCCCTGGCGGTCGACGTTGAGCAGCGTCATCTTGGGCGAGCCGATGAAGGTGGCGACGAACGTGTTGGCCGGGCGCTCATAGAGTTCGCGCGGCGAGCCCACCTGTTCGATGCGGCCCAGATTCATCACCACGATGCGGTCGGCCAGGGTCATGGCCTCCACCTGGTCGTGGGTGACATAGATCATGGTGCCCCCGATCTGGCGGTGCAGCCGGGCGATTTCGAGCCGCACGTCCGAGCGCAGGGCGGCATCCAGGTTCGAGAGCGGTTCGTCGAGCAGGAACAATTCGGGCTTGCGCACCAAAGCACGGGCAATGGCCACGCGCTGGCGCTGCCCGCCCGAGAGTTCGCGCGGCTTGCGCTTGAGCAGCTCTTCGAGCCGCAGCATGCGCGCCGCCTCGGCAATGCGGCTTTCCACCTCGACCTTGGTCAGCCCCATCAGTCGGGCGCCGAACGCCATGTTCTCGTAGACGTCCATGTGCGGGTAGAGCGCATAGGACTGGAACACCATGGCAATGCCGCGCCGCGAGGGCGGCACCGCGTTCATCAGCTGGTCGTTGAGGCGGAATTCGCCCTCGGTGATCGGATCGAGCCCGGCGATCAGGCGCAGCAGTGTCGATTTCCCACAGCCCGAGGGCCCCACGAACACGATGAACTCCTTGTCGCCGATGTCGAGGTCGATGCCATGAAGCACTTCCGTGGCCTTGAAGCGCTTCTTGATGCCTCGCAACGACAATCGGGCCACGGTGTTCTCCGCCAACTCCGGTCCGCGATGGGACCACTTAAGGACCACTTATCCTTGCCCGACCCCAATGCGGTTGTAAAGCGGTTGCCCGTGCCAAACCGGGTTGCATGAAAGGCAAAAAACTAACCTGCATTAACTGGACATTGGAGTGCCGCTTAGGCACTTTGCACCACCCCAAGGAGTTTGGACGCGCCAATGGGAGGTTTTTATGCATTTGGCAAAGGTAAGTGAGGAATCACCCTCACGAGTCCTCGCAAACAGCGAGGCAGCGCGCACGGTGGCCGACGTCGGCCGGCGTGTGCGCGATTTGCGCACGAAGCGGGGAATGACGCTTCAGGCGCTGGCGGACATGGTGGAGCTCAGCCCCTCCATGCTCAGCCTGGTGGAACGGGGGCTCACCTCCCCGTCCTTGTCATCGCTAGCGGCAATGGCCCAGGGTCTGGGAATTTCGCTCACGGATCTGATCACCGGCCGTTCCATGGCCGATGACAAAGTGATCGTACGGCAGGACGATCAGCCCGTGCTCGAACAGGCCGTGGGCGTGGTGCAGCGCGTTGCTGCCACCGACGAAATGGACCGGCTCAGCATTTCGACGCGCGATTACGCTCCGGGAACGGGCGTGGCCAATGTCATCGGCAATCGCCCGGGCCGGGAATACGCAGTGATGGTCGAGGGCGAGCTTACGGTGGAAACCGAAGGCGTTTCCTATGTCGCACGGCAGGGCGACATGATCGTTTTGCGCGCCCATCGTGCCTATCGCGTGCACAATCATGGCCGGCGTCCCGCGCGGGCCGTCTGGTTCTGCATCGAGCAGCGCGACTGATCCCCGCGGGGTAGGCCGGAGACGGCTCTTAGCCTCGCCACGGGATGAGACAGTCAAACCAGGTTCATCGCCTCACGGCGGTGCGCCTTGCTTGCCTGCGCGTGCCGACTCACGCGGAAAACCGCGGCGAGGAATTGCGCATGGGAATGCACATGGGCCGCTCGTGCACGGGGTCCTCGATCACCCGGCACTGGATGTCGAACACTCTGGCAATCAGCGTCTCGTCCATCAATTCGCGCGGGCTGCCCTCGGCCACCACGGCGCCGTTTTTCAAAAACACCAGCCGGTCGGCATAGCGCGCCGCCAGGTTGAGATCGTGCAGCACGAGCACCACGGTGCGCCCATGCTCGCCATTGAGCCGGCTCACCAGGTCCAGGCAGTCGATCTGATGGGCCATGTCCAGATGGTTGACCGGTTCATCCAGGCAGATGACGCTGGTTTCCTGGGCCAGCACCATGGCGATCCATACCCGCTGCAATTGCCCGCCCGAGAGCGAGCCCAGCCGCCGGTCGCGCAGATGGGCCACACCGGTGCCGAACATGGCGGCCTCGAGCGCATCGGCATCCTTGGGGCTCCAGGGCTGCAGCATGGATTGGTGCGGATAGCGCCCCAGCCGCACCAGCTCTTCCACCAGCATGTCCTCTGGCGCCGAAGGCGATTGGGCCAAAAGCCCGATCTGGCGGGCCAGGTCCCTGTCCGATAGCTTGGCCACATCGGTATCGCCCAAGAGCACCCGGCCGCTGCGCGGCGTGTGCAAACGCCGAATGGCGCGCAGCAGTGTGGACTTGCCGCAGCCATTGGGTCCTGCCAGCACCGTGATCTTGCCATCGGGAATGGCCAGCGAAATGGCATCGAGCACCTTGGCCTGGCCATAGGCCACGCTCAGGCTCTCCACGGCGAGCCGTTTATCCATGGGTGCGACCCTTTCGCATCAACAGGAACAGGAAATAGGGCGTGCCGATTACCGCCGTCACCGTGCCGGCGGGCACCTCGAGCGGAGCAAACAGCACCCGCACGATCAGGTCCGCCCCCACCAGCATTACCGCGCCAACCAGGAAACTGCCCAGGATGCCGATGGTGATCGAGCGTCCCACCAGGAGCCGGGCCAGATGCGGCGCCATCAGCCCGATAAAGCCGATGCCGCCGACGAAGGCTACCGCCAGTGCCGTCAGCACCGCCGAAAGCACGAAGATGGCGATGCGAAACAGCGGCAGGTTGAGCCCCACGCCGCGCGCCGAAACCTCGTCGAGATCGGCAGGGGGCAGTTTTCGCGCCGCCAGAAACACCAGCGCCATCACGGGCACCAGCGCGATGGCGGTGATCTGGATCTCGCCCCAATTGACCTCGTTGACCGCCCCCGCGATCCAGCGCGCCGCCTGCGAGGTGCGATAGATCGGGCCCACCAGCATCATTACCATGGTTATGGCCTTGGCCACCGCCGCAATGGCAATGCCGAACAGCAGCAGCCGGATCGCCGAGGAGGCCTGCCGGCCCGAGAGAATGAACACCAGCGCAATGGCCGTCAGCGCCCCGATGGCGGCGGCCACCGGCTGCCAGGCAATGCTGGTCACCAGCGCATTGCTCTCGTCGCTCAGCAGCGCCAGAAACAGCACCACGCCCAGCGCCGCCCCGTCGATCACGCCCAAGACGCCGGGGGAGGCAAGAGTGTTGCGGGTGATCTTTTGCAGCAGATACCCCGCCACGCCCATGGCCCCGCCCGCCAGAATGGCGGCCACCACGCGTGGCAGGCGCAACTGCAAAATTATGATCTGCTGGGTCTTGTCGCCCCCGCCCAGGATGACGCCCGCGACCTGGTCGATCGGGATCCAGGTCGAGCCGAAGGCGACCCCGGCCAGCGCCAGCACCACGAACACCGCCGCGATGCCGATCAGGGCGCCCATGCCCCGGCTCAGCTGGGCGAGCTTGACCGCGGGCTTCATGCCGCCCGCCGCATCAACAGCGCCAGCAGCACCACGCCGCCGACCACGGCGGTCACCGCGCCCACCGGGGCTTCGCCGGGAAAGATCACGAAGCGGGCCAGAACGTCGGCCAGCGTGGCATAAATCGCGCCCAAGAGCGCGGCAGCGGCCAGTTGCCTCCCGTGGCGCAGCCCCACCAGGCGCCGCGCCGCATGGGGCACCACGAGCCCCACGAAACTGACGGGTCCGGCCATGGCGACGGCGGCCCCAGTCAAAAGCGAAATAGCCAGAAAGGCAACGGCGCGGATCAGGCCCAGCGGCACGCCCAGTCCGTGAGCGGTGGTATCGTCGGCCTGCAGCGCATCGAGCGCGCGCGCCAGGGACGCGGCCAGCAGCGCACCCACCAGCATGATGGGCGCGCCATTGGCCACCAGCGCCATTGGCCGATCCACGAACGCGCCAGCCAGCCAGAACAGCAATTGCTGAAGCTGGGCCTCGTTGGTGGTCAGGATCACCTCGACCAGGGCATGGAACAGCCCCGCAATGGTAACGCCCACCAAAACGATGCGAATGGGCGACAGGCCCCCCGCCGTTGCGGCAATGCCGAACACCAAAAGCGCGGTCAACAGCGCCCCCAGCGCCGAAGCCAGCGAGAGCCCGACCATCGAACTCACGCCCAGAACGGTGCTGGCCAGAACCACGGCGAAGGCCGCCCCGGCATTGAGCCCCAGCGTATCGGGCGAGGCGATGCGGTTGCGCGACAGGGTCTGCACCAGCACGCCCGCCATGCCCAGTCCCGCGCCCACCACCGGTGCCATCAGCGCGCGCGGCAGCCGCAGATTGGCAATCACCACATGGGCTTCGCTGCTATCGAAAGCGGTCAGCGCCGCCAGCACCTGGTCGAGCCCATAGACCCGATAGCCCAGCGTCAGGCTGGCCAGCATCGCGCCCAGCAAAATCACGGCCAGAAGGCAGAGCATGGCCCAAAGCGGCATGGGGCGCCTTGCGCGATCGACCAGCGGGGCGGTGAGCGTGGACAGCGGAAAACTCTAACATGATATTGACAGTCAGCTTAGCTTCTGACTGTCTGCCCAAACCATTTACGACGCCCATTGTCAAGTTTCTCGCCGGGCCTGTCACCGCCTCTCGGGGGCAGGGCAGGCCGCCGCGAGCAAAGCCGGATCGCCCTGTTTGCGCAGGGCTCAAACGACCCCCCTGGAGGTTTCTTTCTGATGTTGCGCCGCTCTTTCATCACGCTGGCCTCGGCCATCGGCATGGCTGCCGCGCTGGCCCTGCCGGCCGCTGCCGCCGAAATCACCCATGCCATGGGCACCACCACGGTGCCCGATGCGCCCCAGCGCGTCGTGGTCCTGACCAATGAGGGAACCGAGGCCCTGCTCGAGATCGGCGTCGTGCCCGTGGGCGCGGTGCGCTCCTGGCTGGGCGATCCGTGGTACGACCACATTGCCGGCCAGATGGCCGACGTGGCCGTGGTGGGCGATGAATCGGCGGTCAATCTCGAGCTGATCGCCGCGCTCCAGCCCGATCTCATCATCGGCAACAAGACGCGCCAGGAAAAGATCTACGACCAGCTCTCGGCCATTGCGCCCACCGTCTTTGCCGAGCGCCTGCGCGGGGACTGGAAGATCAATCTCGACCTCTATTCGCGTGCGGTAGGCAAGGGCGCCGAAGGCCAGGCCGCGCTCGCCAATTTCGATGCCCGCGCCGCAGCCCTGGGCGAAGCGATGGGCGATCTCAAGGCCGAGCAGGTCTCGCTGGTGCGCTTCATGCCCAACATGACCCGCATCTATTACAACGACACCTTTGCCGGCATCATCTTCAAGCAGATCGGCATGGCCCGTCCACCCCAGCAGGACAATCCCGAATTTGCCGCCGACGTCACCCGCGAGCGCATCCCCGAAATGGAAGGCGATCGCCTGTTCTATTTCGTCTACGAAACCGGTGACGGCGCCGGCGACAAGCAGGCTTCCGACTGGCTGGCCGATCCGCTGTGGAACAATCTCGAAGTGGTCAAGGCCGGCAAGGCCTATCCGGTCAGCGATGCCATCTGGAACACCGCCGGCGGCATCATCGCGGCCAATCTGCTGCTCGACGACATTGCCAAGGCCTATGGCGTGACCATCGCGCCGTAAGCTTCTGGATCGGGCAGCGGCGTTTTCGGCCGCTGTCCGATGTTTTCATGCTGCCGCCTTGGCGGCGCGCCGCCCGAGCCTACAAGGCACAAGGCTGGCGCGCCAAGTTAACAGGCCCTTACGCCCCCAGGCCCTTGGTCAGCTCCAGCGCCTGCTTTTCGAACAGGCTGCGATAGACCCCGCCCTGCAGGCTCACCAGCTCGGCATGCGTGCCTTGCTCGATCACCGCGCCCTTGTCGAACACCAGCAGCCGATCCAGCGCCTTGACCGTGGACAGTCGGTGCGCGATCACGATGGTGGTGCGCCCCACCATCAGCCGCTCCATGGCCTGCTGGATCAGCAACTCCGATTCAGAATCGAGGCTCGACGTCGCCTCGTCCAGGATCAGGATCGGGGCATCGGCCAAGAACGCCCGGGCAATGGCCACGCGCTGGCGCTCCCCGCCCGAAAGTTTCACTCCGCGTTCCCCCACCAGCGTCTCATAGCCTTTGGGCAGGCGCTCGATGAAGTCATGGGCGCTGGCCAGCCGGGCCGCCTGCATGATCTCGGCGCGGCTGGCGCCGGGGCGGGCATAGGCAATGTTCTCGGCCAGCGAGCGGTGAAACAGGATCGGCTCCTGCTGCACGATGGCGATCTGGCGGCGCAGGCTGGCCTGCTGGATCTTTGCGATGTCCTGGCCGTCGATGCTGATAGTGCCCTGGTTAACGTCATAAAGCCGCTGGATGAGCTTGACGAACGTGGTCTTGCCCGAGCCGGAGCGACCTACCAGCCCCACTTTCTCGCCCGGCGCGATGGCAACCGAGAAATCCGTGTAGAGCGCTGTGGCATGGCTGCCGTAGTGGAAAGTGACGTTATCGAACGCAATGGCGCCGTCCGTGATCGCGATCGGCTTGGCGCCGGGCGCGTCGAGCACGCCTAGCGGCTGGTCGTGGATCGCCACCAACTCCTCCATGTCGTTCACCGAGCGCTGCAAATTGCGGATATGCATGCCCACTTCGCGCAGATAGCCCTGCAGCACGAAGAACGATGTCAGAACGAAGGCCAGGTCGCCAGCGCTGGCCATCCCCTGCTGCCACAGCAACAGGGCGGTCAACAGGATGCCGGCGCGCAGCAGCAGCAGCGTCAGCCCCTGAATGGTGCCGTTGAGCGTGCCGCGCTGCCAGGTCAGGCGCGTGCGCTGGCGCCACTTGCCCACCACATGGGCGAGCCGCTCTTCCTCGCGCGTCTCGGCGCCAAAGCCCTTCACCACCGAATTGCAGCTGATCGCATCGGCCAGCGCGCCGCCCATGCGGGTGTCCCAGGCATTGGCCAGGCTCGCGGCGGGCGCCACATAGCCCACCGAGATCACCACGGTCAAAATCACATAGAGCAGCGAGCCCAGCCCCACGATCAGCCCCATCACCGGCCAATGGAGGGCCAGCAGCACGCTCGAGCCGATCAGCATCACCAGCGAGGGAAACAGCGCCACCAGCACGGTGTCGTTGAGCAGATCGAGCGCCCACATGCCGCGCGTCACCTTGCGCACGGTCGAGCCGGCAAAGCTGTTGGCGTGCCAGTCGGTGGAAAAGCGCTGCAGCCGATGAAAGGCATCGCCCGCGATCTCGCTCATCATCTTGAGGGTGAGCGTAATGATCGACATGAAGGTCAACTGCCGCAGCAGCACCGCGCCCAGCCCCAGCGCCAGAAGCGCCCAGAACGCGGCCCAGGCCGCCGTCCAGGCGGCTTCGTCGCTGGCCGCGCCGTTGGCCACCGCATCCACCAGCCGTCCGGCAAACAGCGGGGTCATCACGTCGGCCAGCGTGGCCAGCAGCACGGTGGTCAGCAAAAACGCCAGCCGCAGCGGCTGGCGCCGCCAATGGGTGGCGGTAAAGCCCAGAACGGCGCTGAAGGCCTGGGCGCGAAAATCGAGTCGTCTCTTGCGAGCCATGACAAAACCGCTTCCGGCCGCGGGCCGAACCAAAACGACGTCAGCATCGCAGCGCCGACCGGGCCCGATGGGTCCGCCGTCGCAATCGAGCTGCGTCTGGTGAAGGCGGCGTTACGCTGGACCATTGCGCCAGCCCGCCGCCCGCGCCCGGCAACGCCTGGGGCGACTTGCGTCGCCAGGCATCCAGGCGCTGGAAGCGGCCGTATATAGCCGGGCTGCAGGCGCTCGCCAAGCCGGGGGCCGCCCGAACTTGCCGGGTGGTGCCGGCGCGCTGCTCTGCTATAAGGCAAGTTATACTTTCGGGGGGGACGGGGAAGGCAGATGGCAGGAAAGGTCAAGATCAAGGACGTGGCCCTGGCGGCCAATGTCTCGGTGGGCACGGTCTCCCACTATCTCAACGGGCGTTTCGTCAGCGAGGAGCGCTCCAGGCGCATCAAGCAGGCGATCGACGATCTGGGCTTTGTTTCCAATCTCCTGGCCAAGGGCATGCGCCAGCAGAAGTCCCCGGTGATCGGCATTTCGCTGCCCTATGCGGGGGTGGCCAATTTCTCCTCGCTGGTCGATGCCCTGGACACCATCGTGTCCGATGCCGATTACGAGCTGATGCAGGTCCTGAGCCGTCACGACCCGGAAAAGGAATTCCACCGCATCAAGCGGCTGGTGGCCTTCCAGGTCGGCGGCGTGCTGCTCATCCCCAGCCCCGATGCCGAGCCCATGCTCGATTATCTGCACAAGAACAGCGTACCCACCGTCATCCTCAACCGCTCGCTCAAGGATGAAAACCGGTTCGACCAGATCTCGGTGGATCACGATAGCGCCGCCGCCGAGGCCACGCGCCGGCTGCTGGCCAGGGGCCATCGCCGCTTTGCGCTGCTCGCGCGGTTCCCGTCGCTGTGGACCACGCGCAGCCGTATGGGCGCCATCGAGCAGGAACTGGCCGCGTTCGGGGTGGGTGCCAGCGCCGTCTTGCACCAATGCTCCAATGACAAGGCCGAGTTTGACGCCTCGTTCGGCGCCCTGATGGCCACCAAGGATCGGCCCACCGCCATCCTGATCAGCAATGAAACCATCGCCGTCTGGGCACTCGAAGCCTTGCGCAACAACGCCATCGCCTGTCCGCAGACGGTGGCGGCGGTGTGCCTGAGCATGCCCAGCTGGGCTCAGTTGCTCACCCCGCGCATCGCCTATGTCGAGCAGCCCACCGTCGAGCTGGCCGAACTCGCCTGGAAGACGCTTTCGGAGCGCATGGCCAATCCCGGCGGGGCGGCCCGCCGCATGCTCTTGCCCGCCAGGCTGATCATGCCGGAGGATGAGCCCGCTCACACGCAGGTGGAAACGAACAGCACCGGGGCATAGGTAAAGATCCCTGCGCCCAGCGCCGCCAGCCCGCCATAGAGCCCGGCGCGGCCCAACAGGTCCGAAGGCGCGCCTTCCCCGGCAAGCGTTTTGTCCTGCCGGGCCAGCCACAGAGCCGCCTGCGCCAAGATCGCGATGGTGACGAGGTAGAGACCGACCAGCACCAGCCGGTGCAGGTCGATCGGACCAACCCCGATCGCGCCCCAGCCAAAAGCGCAGCCCAGCGCCTGTGCGCCGTAGAGCACGATGAAGGCCACGGCCCAGACGATAAAGCCGATCAGCGGCAGCCAGATGCGCCGCGCCATCAGCCCGCTCCGCCGCTCAGCCATGGCAACACCGTCACCATGGCTAGCCCCACGAGCCCCGCGAGCGCCGTATAATCGCTCCAGGCCCGCCCCAGCCGCAGATCGAGCCGCCGCCGTGCCGAGACATAACCGGCCTTGACCCGCCAGACGGTATAAAACGCCAGCAGCGCCCCAATGGCGCAATGGACCAGCCCATAGAACAGAATGGCAAAGCTGATCGCGCCATAGGCATGGGCGCGCGGATCGGGCAGGGCACCCATCAGTAGCACCAACCCCGCGATCGCCAGCCCATGGCTCAGCCCCGACCCGATCAGCGCGCCATAGTGCAGCGCGCTCCCCACCGGGCTGCGTTCGGCCAGATGTCGGCCCCCCGCCGCCAGCACCAGCCCGGCGCCGGGCAGGATCGTCCATAGCCAGCCGCTTTCCAGCACCGCCTGGGGCGGCCAGGCCGGCGCCACCACGACGAGGAACAGGGCGCCAAACAGCAGCGAAGCATAGAGCGTGGCATCGCCCGCCAGCCAGGTGAGCATGGCCCACCAGGCCAGATTGTTGTCCACCTCCGCATCGGGCGGCACGGCCGCCCCCATGCCGATATCGAGCGCCCCGCTATCGGATTTGAGCCCCACGCCCGGCGTCCAGAGCAGGAACAGCCCGATCACCCCCACCAGCCCCAGGCCGGCCAGCCAATAGAGCTTGAACAGCATGGCCAGCACCACTAGCCCCGTCGCCAGGCCGGAAAACAGCGGCAGATAGCTCTGGCGCGGCAGGATGATCACCTGGTCGGGCTCGCCAGTCATGGCGTTGACGCCCAGCGTTTCCATGCGATCGTCGCGCACGAAGCCCAGATAGCCATGCCCGCCCGCCAGTTGCGGCCCCAGAACGCGTGGCTCGAGCTGGTCGGCCCGCGTCGTGATTCTCGGGATGGCGGCGAAATTGTAGGATGGGGCCGGGGTGGGCATGGCCCATTCCAGCGTCCCGGCCTCGAAGGGATCGCGCCCAAAGCGCCGGCCATAGGAGAACTGGGCGATGATATCCATCAGCACCAGGGCAAAGCCTATGGTCAGAACGAAGCCGCCCACCGAGGACAACAGGTTGAGCCAATCCCAGCCCCAGGCCGAGGGATAGGTAGCGATGCGGCGCGGCATGCCCATCAGCCCGGTCAGGTGCATCAGGAAGAAGGTGAGGTTGAAGCCGACCAGGATCAGCCAGAAGGCCGGCACCGCCAGCCGATAGACCGGCATGCGCCCGGAAAAATGCGGCAGCCAGTAATAGGCGGCGGCCAGCATGGGAAACACGAACCCGCCCACCAAGACGTAGTGGAGATGGGCCACCACGAAATAGCTGTCATGGGCCTGCTGGTTGAACGGCACCATGGCCAGCATCACCCCCGTCAGCCCCCCGATGACGAACACCACGAAGAACCCCGCCACATAAAGCATGGGAATGTCGAAGCGCGGCTTGCCGTGCGCGATGGTGGCGATCCAGGCAAAGATCTGCACCGCCGTGGGTATGGCCACCAACGCGCTGGCGGCCGAGAAAAACGCCAGCGCCAGATGCGGGATGCCCACGGTGAACATGTGGTGCACCCAGAGCCCGAAGGAGAGGAACGCCATGGCCACGATAGCCACGATCACGGCGCGATAGCCCACGAGCGGCGTGCGCGCAAACACCGGGATGATGGTGGACAGCGCCCCGGCGGCGGGCAAGAAGATGATATAGACCTCGGGGTGCCCGAACAGCCAGAACAGATGCTGCCAGAGCAGCGGATCGCCGCCCCGCGTGGGGTCGAAGAAGGGCAGCCCGAAGGCGCGCTCCATTTCGAGCAGGATCGAGCCCAGGATCAGCGGCGGAAACCCGATCAGCATCATGCCGGCGGTTACCAGCATGTACCAGGCAAAGATCGGCATCTTGTCCAGCGACATGCCTGGCGCACGCATTTTCAGCACGGTGACGATGATCTCCACCGCCGCCAGCATGGCCGAGATTTCAACGAAGGTGACGCCCAAAAGCCAGACATCGGCATTGATGCCGGGCGAATAAGGCTGGGACGAAAGCGGGGTATACATGAACCAGCCGCTGGCCGGGGCTACCCCGAACACCAGCGCGCCCACCAGGATCGTGCCGCCAAAGATGTAGCACCAAAAGCCATAGGCGGTGAGGCGCGGAAACGCCAGGTCGCGCGCCCCCAGCAGCTTGGGCAACAGATAGATCGCCAGCCCCTCGAACATGGGAATGGCAAACAGGAACATCATCACCGTGCCATGCATGGTGAAGACCTGATTATAGACCTCGGGCCCGATAAAGGCACTGTTGGGCGTCGCCAACTGCGCCCGGATCACCATCGAGAGCAGCCCGCCAATGGCAAAGAACACGAAGGCGGCGACGATGAAGCGTTTGCCCAGCACGTTGTGGTTGACCGCTGCCAGCCGCTGCCAGCCCGGCCCCGTGCCCCAGATGCGCTCCATGGCCTTGTGCAGGCGGATTGGTGTCAGCCTGGGCTGGGTCATGGGCCTGCCCCCAGCGCTTGCGCCAGATCCTGGGGCGCATGCGCCTCCACCACAAAGCCCATGCCCGTATGGCCCTCTCCGCAAAATTCGGCGCAGCTGCCGCGATAGGTGCCCGGCCGGTCCGCCAGCAGGCGGATGGTGTTGAAATGGCCCGGAATGGCGTCGATCTTGCCACCCAGGCGCGGGATCCAGAAGCCATGGATCACGTCGGCGCTGGTGATCACCAGATCCACCGGCGCCCCGGCCGGCAAATGCAGCGTATCGATGCTGCCTTGCGCGCCCGCAATGTCGGGATAGGCGAACTCCCATTGCCACTGGCGCGCCGTCACCTCGATGCGCATGGGTTGGGGGCCCTCAGGGCGCGGCAACAGCGTTTCGCCATGGGCGAGCGCCGAAAACACCAGCGCGGTCAGCACCACGCTGGGCATGCCCACCCCCAGCCCCAGCAGCCATTGGCGTGTGGAAAACCGGGTGATCGCCTGGGGCCGCCAATAGCTCAGGCCCAACAGCGCCATGACCAGGACAAACAACACGCTCGCGCCCGCCAGCATGATCCACCACAGGCTCGCCACCGAGCCCGCTGCCGGTCCGGCCGGATCGAGCGTCGACAGCGCGCCGTTGCAACCGGCAAGCGGAAGCATCATTGTTCCAGCAACAACAGGAGTACGTGCGTGGCGCAGGTGAGCGACGAGCCCGAAGAACAGGCGGCCCAGGACGGCCATCAGAGCGAGGCTTCGGCCGATCATCCCAGCCCGGTCATCCAGGAAGTGGCCGACTACGACATCAGCTCGGCCATTGCGGTCGCGGGCCACCCGCTTCATGCCATGACGGTGCATTTTCCGATCGCGCTGGTATTTTGCACCCTGGGCATCGACGGGCTCTACTGGTTCACCGGCGATGTGTTCTGGCGGGAGGTCGGCATCTGGTCGTCCGGCTTTGCCTTCCTGTTCGGGGTTGCCGCGGCTCTGGTCGGCACGGCTGAACTCCTCGCCGTACCGGGCATTCGCGTGCGCGTGGCCAGCTGGAACCACGCCATTGCCGCCATGACGCTTCTGGCCGTCGCCGGCACCAATTGGGGCTTGCGGCTCAATTTCCCCGAAGCGGTGCTGCCGCACGGCCTCCTGCTGTCGGTCCTGGCCTCGGCGATTACCGGTTTTGCCGGTTGGCATGGGGGCAAGCTGGTGTTCGATCACGGGGTGGGCCTCATCATCTCATCCAGGCAATGATGGGCTGAGCCATCTCGCCCAGGGCGCCGGGGGCAAAAAAGGCCTCCCAGCCGTGGTCGCGGCCCAGATCGGGCTTGCCCAGCACCAGCACCAGAATGGCGCTCACCACGCCGAGCGTAAGGCCGAGCGTGGTCCACATGCGCCAGGGCCTATATTTGCCTTCCGGCTCGAAGAGCCTCAGGATGATCAGGCCCGAAACGATGTGAATGGTCATGAGCAGGCCCACCAGCAGCAGCTTGACCGAGAACCAGGGCGCAAACGTCTGCTGCCAGAAAATCAGCACGGTGCCGCTGCCAATGGCCACGAAGGCAGCCGGCGAGAGCAGCGCCACATAGAAAAACCGCGTAAAGCCGTGCAGGCGATAGAGATCGTGCTCCACCAGCCGCTTGCGCTGGATGTAGAGAAACGGCAGCACCACGAGCCCGGCGGCCCACAGCGTAATCCCCGCCACATGCAGCATCTTGAGCCAGACCGCGATCATGCGCCGGGCACCGCGCGCGGCGCCAACAGCCCCGTCAGCCGCCATAGCGCGGCCGCCAGATAGGGCAGGGCGGCCGGCACCCACATGATCAATCCACCCAGCTGCTGGTCGGCCAGCGGCGTCAGCCCGAAGGCCTGGGTAGTGGAAAGGTGCGGCGCATAAAGCGGATCGGGCGCAAACGTCAGCAGCGCCCCCAGGAGGCCCATCTGCACGATCATGGCCAACAGCCCCGAAAACGCACCCAGCGCCGGGCTGTCCTTGTCCAGAAGCTGCGCCCACAGCGGTATGGCGGTCAGCAACAGGCTAGCCTGCATGGCCCAGTAAGCGGTGCCATGGCTCAGCGCCAGGCCATAGGCATCCGGCGCATGCCAAAGCCAGAAGGCGGCGGTATGGACGATGACCAGCACGGTGAGTGGCACTTTGGGCCGCCAGGGTGCAAGCGCCATGGCCAGAAGCGGCGCAGCGAGGGCCACCAGCACCACGTGATGAACGATGCGGGCGGAAAACAGGGCCACCGTCAGGGCGCAGAGCGGGGAGACGAAGGCCAAGGCCAAAACCGCCCAGCCGGCCCAGAACGCGCCGAGTTGTCGCGCCGTGGCCCCTGGCCGCAACAGCAAAAACGCGCCGCCCATCGCGGCCAGGGCCAAGAGCAGCACGGGATCGAAATTCCAGCTTCCCAGCCATCGATCCGGCGTTGGCGCCGGACCGCAATAGGCATTTCCGTCCCAGGTCATGGCGTCATTGCCCCGCAGGCTCGGCTCATTGAGCACCAGCGGGCAGGGCGTAGGCAATGAAATAGTCGCCGATCGGGGTCTCCATGAAGTTATGGCCCCCCGCATTGATCACCAGGAACTGCTGGCCATTGGCTTCATACATGGCCGGTCCCGCCTGGCCGCCCGCCGGCAGCTCGGCCTGCCACACCGTGTCACCGGTCTCGATGTCGATGGCGCGGATCAGATCGTCGGTGGCGGCTGCAATGAAGAACAGGCCCGACGCGGTCAGCACGCCGCCGCCATTGTTGGGCGTGCCGATATCGAGCGGCAGCATGGAGGGAATGCCGAACGGGCCGTTCTTGCGCGCCGTACCGAACGGGCGGTCCCATAGCACTTCACGCGTGTCGAGATCGATCGCCATGATCCCGCCATAGGGCGGCTGCTTGCACAGCATGCCGGTAAAAGGCACGCGCCAGCCGGCATTGACCTCGATGCCATAGGGGGTGAGTGCCTGGGGATTGATGTTGCTGTCGGGCGGGTTGTCGGCATAGCGCGGGTCCCCGATCGGCACGATGCCCAGCGCATCGACTTCCTCGCGCGGCACCAGCCGGTTGTAGTTGGGCGTATCGTTATAGTTCGAGATCAAAACGTTGCGCTCGGGGTCGACCGCAATCCCGCCCCAGTCCGAGCCGCCATTGTAGCCCGGATACTGGATCCAGTAGGTGTCGCTGGTGGGCGGGGTATAGCGCCCCTTATAGCTCGCCTGCCGATACTGAATGCGGCACCAGAGCTGGTCGAGCGGGGTGATGCCCCACATATTGCGCTCTTCGATATCCGGCTTGAGCTGGTTGGGGAAGTCGGTGACGAAAGGCTGCGTTGCGGCCAGGCGCTCGGGTTCCACGCCACCCTGGGGTGCGGGACGCTCCTCGACATTGACCAAAAGCTCGCCCGTCTCGCGATTGAAGATGAAGAACTGTCCCTGCTTGCTCGGCAGGATCAGCGCCGGCACCGGCCCGGCTTCCGTGGGGAAATCCACCAGCGTGCCTTGCGAGCCCAGGTCATAGTCCCACACGTCGTAATGGACGGTCTGGTAGAACCAACGCACCTGCCCATTGGTCACGTCCAGCGCCACCAGGGCGGTCGAGTAGGTATTTTCCTCTTCGCTGCGATCCCCGCCCCAATAATCGACGGCCGAATTGCCCATGGGCAGGTAGACCAGGCCCAGTTCGTTGTCGCCCGAGGCAATGGTCCACACATTGGGCGTGCCCGGGGTATAGATCTCACCTTCCGGCAAGGGCCCGGTTTCGCCCGGACGGCCCAGATCCCAGGCCCAGGCCAACTCGCCAGTCTGGGCATCATAGCCACGCACCACGCCCGAAGGCGCCTCACGCGTCTGCCCGTCGCGCACCTGCGAAGCGACCACCGCGATATTGCGCACGATGGTAGGGGGCGACGTGGGCGCATAAAAGCTCGGCGCCGTATCGCCGATGCCTTCGAGCAGGTTGACTATGCCGCCATTGCCGAATTCGGCGCAGAGCTGCCCGGTCTGCACATCCAGCGCGATCAGCCGCGCATCGAGCGTGTTCATGATCACGCGTTCGGCGCACAGATCGCCCGCCGCCAGGCCCGGCGCCTGGTAATAGGCCAGCCCACGGCATGTTGCATTATAGGGAATGGCATCGAGCGGCACTTGCGGATCATAGGTCCAGAATTGCGTGCCGGTCGCCGCATCGAGCGCGAACACCTTGTTCATGGCCGAACACAGCAGCAGCCGGTTGCCGATCTTGAGCGGGGTGTTCTGGTTGGAGAACGCCTCGTCATCGGGCGGCATGTCGCCGGTGCGGAACTCCCAGGCCACTTCGAGCTGGTCCACATTGTCGCGCGTGATCTGCGTCAAGGGCGAGTAGCGCTCGGCATGGTGGGTGCCGCCGTAAGCGGGCCAGTTCTCGCCGGTCGTGGGCATCTGATAGTCGATCTGCGCCACGGCAGGCGGCAGCGGCGCTGCTGCACCCTCGGGTACAACAGGTACCGGCGCGTCGGGCCCAGCCGGCACCTGCTCCATCTCGATCTCGGGAATGCCCGGCTCTTGCGTCTCAGCACCCGGTAGAGGTTCAGCCGGAGCCGGCGTTTGGGCCGGTGCGGGCTCGGCCGGCACCGGGTCGATGGTCACCTGCGCAATGGCCGGCGTGTCGTTGGTGGCCACATAGATGACGCTGGCCATGCCCAGCGCCGCCACGCCTGCCACCGAAGCGGCAAAGGCATTGCGCCCCAGACCCGCTCCCGCCCGATGCGGTCCGCGCAGCGCCGGAATGGTCAGCAGCACCAGCAAGAGCAGCACGGTGGGCGCCACCAGCCTTGGCACCTGCGCCCAGCCGTCGAACCCCGATTCCCACAGTGCCCAGGCCACGGTGCCGAAATACGTAATGAGATAGACCCAGACGGCCAGCATGGCGCGCTGCCAGAGCAGCACGGCGGTCGCCAGTATGCCGATGCCGGCCAGCGTGTAATACCATGATCCGCCCAGCACCAGCAGCCACACCCCGCCGCCAATCAGCAACAGGCCCGTTAGCGCCAGCACCAGGCTGAGCAGTTTGGTAGCCCAGTAGCCAAAGCCCTTGTGGCTGGAATAGGGGGCGCGTCTGGGCATGGGCGGTCTCCTGTTGGCTCTGTGGCGCAACGCCAGGGTGCCGCCTTGGTTCCGCCTTTTTCACCGCCGACCGCAATCGAACGATAATCCCATAACCCCTTGCGGCGTCGAGCAGTTAACCTCGATCAATCCTCGCGGATTTGATCAAGGATTTCGCCCCGATTGCGCCCTGGTTTCAAGGCGCTATGATCGCAATGCAAGGCTGGGGCACCGCGCCCGCGCCCGATTTCGGAGACCACGATGGAATATCGCCTGCTGGGCCGCTCGGGCCTCAAAGTCTCGGCCCTGACCATGGGCACCATGACCTTTGGCGGGGCGGCCAAGGTCGGCTCCACCGATCAGGCCGGCGCGGCCCGCCAGATCGACATGTGCATCGATCACGGCGTCAATCTCATCGATACGGCCAATATCTACACCAAGGGCGTGTCCGAAACCATGATCGGGGAGGCGCTGCAGGGGGCCAAGCGCGATCAGGTGTTGCTGGCCACCAAGGTGCGCTTTCCCATGACCGGGGCGCCCAATGACGTCGGGTTGTCCCGCCATCACATCATCGCCCAGTGCGAGGCGAGCCTCAAACGTCTCAGGACCGATGTCATCGATCTCTACCAGGTGCATGAATGGGACGGGCTGACCCCGCTCGAAGAGACCATGGCGGCGCTCGACACCTTGGTCCGCCACGGCAAGGTGCGCTATATCGGCTGCTCGAATTATTCGGGCTGGCACATCATGAAGGCGCTGGGCGTCTCCGAAAAGACCGGCAGCCACCGCTTCGTGTCCCAGCAGATCCACTACACCCTCCATTCGCGCGAAGCCGAATATGAGCTGGTCCCGATCAGCCTCGATCAGGGCTTGGGCATTCTGGTGTGGAGCCCGCTGGCGGGCGGCCTGCTCTCGGGCAAATACCGGCGCGGCGCCGAGGGCCCGGCCGGCGCCCGCCACACCGGCGGCCACAAGGAACCCCCGGTCTATGACTGGGACAAGCTCTACGACATCATCGACGTGGTGGTGGACATCGCCCAGGCGCGCGGCGTGTCGGGCGCCCAGGTGGCGCTGGCCTGGCTTTTGGGCCGGCCCGGGGTCGCTTCGGTCATCATCGGCGGGCGCACCGATGCCCAGTTCGCCGATAACCTCGCGGCAGCCGAGCTAAAACTCGAACCCGAGGAACGCAGCCGCCTCGATGCCGTCAGCCGCCCGCCGCTGCTTTACCCCTATTGGCACCAGTCCTTCACTGCCGCAGACCGGCTCGGCCCCGCCGATCTTAGCCTGCATGCGAGCTATCTGGACTGATCGCTCTTACACATCGGCCAGGCTGACCGCGTCCACCGTCCAGGGCGCGGGGGCCACGCTGTAGACCGGCTCGATCCAGATGCGCATCGCCATCGGCTCCACCGTGCCATAAATATTGGAAAACGCCGTAGCGGCGGCATCGAGCCCGGTGCCGATGCGCACCATGCCATCGAGCGCCGCCTGCCGCGTGGCATCGAACAAATACCAGCGGCCATCGAGGAACGCCTCGAACACGGCATGGAAATCTTGCGGTTCGAGCTGCCAGGCATAGCAGGAGACGAAGCGCGCCGGGATGCCCAGCGCCCGGCAGAACGCGATGCCCAGATGGGCGAAATCGCGACACACGCCGGCACGCAACGCAAACGTGTCGGCCGCCGTGGTCGAGGCATCGCTCGACCCACGCAGATAATCCACGCGCTCGTGAATCCAGTTGCAGATCGCCGTCACGCGCTCATGGCCAGAGCCGAGTTCGCCGAACTCGCGATTGGCAAACCGCGCCAGCGTGTCGGACACTACATAGCGGCTGGGGTTGAGATAGGGCAAAACCTCGAGCGGCAAATGCGCCACCGGGGTTTCGCGCACATGGGCGGGGTGCTCGTAGCGCGGCTCGAGCCGCACCTGCGCTTCGTAGCGGATCGACCAGCTGCCTTCATCGAGCAGCAGGCGCCGATAGCGATTGCCGTCCTTGGCCGTAAAGCTCTCCGCACGCACCGCCGGCTCGGTCATGAAGCTCTCGGTCAGCACCGTCTGGGACGGGGCGCGCATCGCCTCTACGTTCAGGATCAGGGTCGTAGGCGCACTGACCTTATAGGCAAGCTCGCAACCGAGGGAAAAATCCATCTATGTCTCCGGGGGACTTTGGCGGCATGCACCGCGCTCTCGAACGGATCAGGGCCACGATTGTTCCATCATTGGCGCCGCCTGCATGCTTTATTTTTCGCATTCGTCCAGCCATTGAGCCGGCAGCACCATCGCGTCACCATTTCACGTCCGCTATTATGGGGGCGAATGCTGAGGCGTTAACCACACTCAAGCACACACGTTTTGGTTCCCGCCGCAAGATTTCGCTTTAAGTCTTATTGCAGTTGGGCGCCTGCTTGTGCATTGTGAGACTCCCCGGTGTCGATCCGTGCGGACGGACGACCAGATGGAACGGGACGAAGCGACCATGAACAAAATTGCTCTCTGGTGCCTGAACACCCACAAGCAAGCTGCGTTCGCCGGCCGCGTAAAATTCCAACCCTTGGTAGGGGACTGCCGACGCTCGAAACGAATGTGACTGCCGTCACATCCCCGTCTCAGAAGCCCGGTAACAGTCCCCCCGTCCAAAAGACGGGCCGTTGGAGTTTAGTCCCATGCCAAAGCCCATACTCATAGAAGTCGCTGGTGAACCCGTCGGTGTCGTCGTTCGGCGCAACGACCGCTACCGGTTCCTCGCCGTCAAGCTCGAAGCCTTCGACTACGATGGCCGGGAGTTTGATTCGGTCGCCGATGCCCGGCTCGTGCTGGGCGCCATCCGCACCCCCGAAGCCCTGGCCAGCTAAAGCCGGGGCCCATCCTCACGCGGTAACCGCGTTCGCCCACGCGCGCGCATAATCTGCCCAAGCCGGGTCGGTAATGGCCGGTCGCTGGCTCCCCTCCGCCACGGCTCCATCCGCGCCCTGCGCCAACAGCGCCGCCCCGATGCTGGTGCCCGTGGCGCTGGCCAGGCTCGCTACCACCGGCCGCCCCGTCGCCACCCCCAGCATGTCGAGATAGAGCCCGTTGCGGGCAAACGGCCCTTCCACCACGATCTCGCCAACCGCACCCGCCAGTTCCAGGCTCGTGGCCGTCATCAGTGCCAGATAGAACGCCAGCGCCGCCTGCCGCGCGCCCGGTTCATGCGGCTCGCCGTTCCGCCAGCCCCCGACCCGGTCGGGAAACGGCCCGGTGCCCGGCGTCAGCGTGGGCAACAGCATGATGGTCTCGTCCAGCACATGGCGCACCGCCACCGCATCGGGCACCACAGGGCGCTCGCCCGCGATCTGGGAGTATTCCCGCCCACCCATGAAGCGTGCCGAAGGCACCGGCCGCCCCAGCGCATCGATATTGGCCAGGCTATCGCGCCGCGCATCGAGCGCCCCCATGTCCCCGTCCGGAGCGCACACGATCACCCAGGTGCCCGTCGAGACCACCGCGAAAGGCGGGGTGCGGCTCAGGATGTGGGGGTAGAGCGAGGCGTTGGAGTCGTGAATGCCGCACAAGACCGGCGTGCCCGGCGCCAGCCCCAGCCGGTCTGCCAACTCCGGCCGCACCGGCCCCAGCACCTCGGCCGCCCGCCGCACCGGCGCGAATTTTTCCCGCCAGCCCTCGGTGTCGACCAGCCCGGAAAAATCCTGGCGGGCAAAATCCCATAGATCGGTGTGGCAGCCCAGCGAGGTCAATTCCGAAGCCGCAACCCCCGTCAGCCGCATCGCCCAATACTGCGGATAGGGCAACAGCCAGCGCGCCCTGGCAAAGGCCTGCGGAAACTTTCGCGCCTGCCAGAAGAACTGCGCAGCCAGATTGAGCCCACCCGGAAGGCGTGGCGAAAAGCTCGACGAGAACTTGGGCCGCACCGCTTCATACTCGGCGGCCAGCGTGTCTGGCCCGGCAAACTCATAATCGAGCACCGGCAGCACCAGCGCGCCCGCTTCATCCACCAGAGCCCCGGACGCGCCATGGGTGGTGATCGAGAGCGCCTCCAGCCCCGTCTGCGCGGCCAGCTCCGCAATTGCCGTGCACAGGAAATCCCAGATCGCCGCGATGTCGAAATGGGGGTAGGGGCCCGTCGTCAGCACGCGATTGGGCAGGGTGCGCACCGCGATCTCGGTGCGGGTCGCCAGGTCGACCACCGCGAATTTCGCGTTGGTCTTGCCGATGTCGATGACCCCGACGCGTCGCGTCACGCCGTTCTCTGGCGCAGCATCTTGTAGACGATGGGCAGGGCGATGACGATGATCAGCAGCACACCGATAAAGATCGACATCACGATGCCCGGCACGTTGAGCAGACCCAGCCCGAACGTTACCAGCCCCATGATGAAAGCCGCGATGACCACGCCCAGGATCGAGCCGGCCCCGCCCAGAATGTTGACCCCGCCCAGCACCACCATGGTGATCACTTCCAGCTCCCAGCCCTGGGCGATGGAGGGGCGCGTGGAGCCCAGCCGGCTGGTCAACAGCACGGCCGCAATGCCGCTCATGATCCCGGTCAGGCAGAACAGGATGAACTTGATCCGCGCCACCCGCACACCGGAGAACTGCGCCGCGATCGGATTATTGCCGATGGCAAACAGCCGGCGCCCGAAATTGGTGCGGTGCAGCACCAGGAAATAGATCAGCGCAAAGCCCAGGAACAGCACCAGCTCGAACGAGATCACCCAGAACACATAGCCCTGGCCGAAAAACGCGAAGCTCTTGGGATAGCCCTTGAACACCCCATCGCCCAGAATGATGAAGGAGAGGCCCCGGAACAGGCTCATCGTGCCGATGGTGACCACGATGGAAGGCAGGCCCAGCCGCGTCACCAAAAAGCCGTTGAACGCGCCGCAGGCCAGCCCCACGCCGATGCCGATGGCCACCAGGCCCGGCGTATCGATGCCATATTGCACCGCCAGCCCCATCATGGTGGAGGCCAGCGCGATGATGGCGGCCACCGACAGGTCGATCTCCCCGGCAATGATCAACAGCGCCATGGCCAGCGCGATCAGCGCCTTTTCGGTGAAGTTGAAGGTGAGGTCCGACAGCGACCATTCGTTGAGGAAATAGGGCGAGGCGAAGCTGTTGATGACGAAGATCGCCACTGCCACCAGCAGCAACAGGGTCTCCCAGCTCAACAGCGTGGATTTGAGGCGGCTGTCGAGCCGGTCGGGAATGTGGCGGGGCGCTGCCCCCTGGCTGGTTTCGCTCATGCCGCTTCCGCCTTCTTGAGAATGATGCGGCCCCTCTTGGCCTCGCTGCGAGCGTTGAACACTACGGCCAGCAGGATCGCGGTGCCCGAGATCGCCATCTGCCAGAAGGGCGAAATGTTGATCACCGGCAGGGCGTTGTTGACCACGCCCAAAAACAGCGCGCCCAACACCGCCCCCGGCACGGTGCCGATGCCGCCCGCGATCGAAACGCCCCCGATCACGCAGGCCGCGATGATGGAAAGTTCGAAGCCCCCCGCCACGTCCACATAGGCCACCGCATAGCGCGCCACCCACAGATAGCCCGAAAGCCCCGCGATCAGTCCGGCCACGCAGAAGGCCAGAAACCGCGTGCGCCCCACATTGACCCCAGCATAGGTCGCCGCCGTGGGGTTGATGCCGGTGGCATAGAACGCCCGGCCCAGCGGCGTGCGCGTCATCAGCAGGTAAAACAGGATCACCACCACGATGGCGAACCAGGAGAGCAGCGAAATCCCCAACATGTCCGTGCGCGGCAGCGCCTTGAAGGCGTCGGTCATCTGGTGGGCATTGACCCAGGAGCCGCCCGCCAGCACGAAGATCATGCCGCGAAAGATGGTCAGCGTGCCCAGCGTCACCACGATGGGCGGAATGTCGAGCTTCCACACCAGAATGCCGTTGAGCGCCCCCAGCGCCGTGCCCAGCGCGGCGGCGGTTAGCAGCAGCACCGGCACCGGCACCTCGGGAAAGGCGGCGTTGATCAGCGCCACCACCATGCCGCACAGCGCCAGGTTCGAGGCCATGGACAAATCGATGGAGCGGGTGAGGATGACCACCATCTGCCCCAGCGCCAGCATGATCAGGATGGAGGTGTCGTTGAACACATTGGCCAGGCTTTGCGGGCTGGCAAAGGTCGAGGACCGCGTGGAAACCAAGACGATCACCACCAGGATCGCCGCCAGCAGCCAGAGTTCGCGATAGCGGGCCAGAACCTTCACGCGACGTGCTCCCCGATCCCGGCGGCGTCGCGTACCAAGGTTTCCGCGCTCAGCCCCTTATTGTCGTGCACCGCCACCATACGGCCCTCGCGCATCACCACCACGCGGTCGCTCATCCCCAGGATTTCAGGCAGTTCGGAGGAGACCATGATCACGGACAGGCCCTGGCTCACCAATTCGCCCATAAAGGCATGCACCGCCGCCTTGGAGCCGATGTCGATGCCCTTGGTGGGCTCGTCCAGAATGATCACCTTGGGGCTGGTGGCCAGCCATTTGGCGATCACCACCTTCTGCTGGTTGCCGCCCGACAGCGTGCCCACGTCCTGGCTCAGCGAAGCGGCGCGCAGGTCGAGCCGCCCGGTATAGGTGCGCGACACGGCAAATTCCTCGGCCATGCGCAAAAACCCCGATTTGCTGGTGCGCTTGAGCGAGGGCAGCGACACGTTCTGGAAAATCGGCAGGCCCAGCACCACGCCCTGCTTGCCGCGCTCCTCGGGCACATAGACGATGCCCGCATCGATGGCATCGGCCGGCGATCTGGGTGCCAGCGTCTCGCCGCCCAGCCGGATCGTGCCGCCCGAGGGCCGCGTGATCCCGAACAGGGCCTGCATCACCTCCGAGCGCCCCGCGCCCACCAGCCCGTAAAACCCCAGGATTTCGCCCTGGCGCAGGGTGAAGCTGATGTCCTCGAATTCGGTGGGGTGCGACAGGCCCGAGACTTCCAGTAAGGGCGCCCCGATCTTGGCCTCGTGGGCGGGAAAGATGTGATCGACCGAGCGGCCCACCATCATCTTGACGATCTCGTCCTGGCTGGTGTCTGCAATCAGGCCTTCGCCCACCATCTCGCCATCGCGAAACACGGTGAAGCGGTCGGCAATGCGATAGATCTCGTCGAATTTGTGCGAGATGAACAGCACCGCCTTGCCGTCTTCCTTGAGCAGCTCGACCAGCACGAACAGGTCTTCGATCTCTTTATAGGAGAGCGCGGCGGTGGGCTCGTCCATGATCACGATCTGCGCATCGATCGACATGGCGCGCGCCACGGCCACCAGATGCTTGTTGGCGATCCCCAGATCCTTGAGCCGGGCATTGGGGTCGATATGGCTCGCGCCCATCGCCTCGAGCGTGGCGCGCGCTTCCTTGCGCATCGTGCCCCAGTCGATCAGCCCCAGTTTCGAGCGCGGGGCGTGACCGAGATAGATGTTCTCGGCCACGCTCAGTTCGTCAAACAGCACGGTTTCCTGGTGAATGGCGGTAATGCCCCGCTCGAAGGCGGCATGGGCGCTGGGCAGCGTCGTGGAGGTGCCATCGATCACGATCTGCCCGCCATCGGGCTGGTAAATGCCGGTCAGGATCTTGACGAGGGTGGATTTGCCCGCCCCGTTCTCCCCGATCAGCGCGGTCACCTGGCCCGGATAGAGCGACAGGCTCACCTCGTGCAGGGCCCGCACCCCGGGAAAACTCTTGGAAATGGCATTGAGCGTCAGCCGGGGCGCTGCCGGCGCAGATGCGCGCGCAGCCGCCGGCCTGGCAGCAGTTTCGCTGGTCATGAGCATGGGCCGTCCATCCCGCCAACCCCTTCTTCAAGCAAGACGAGGGTCCGGCGGCACACGCCGCCGGACCCTTGGGTTTGGCTTAGAAAATCGAGGAGAACTCGTCGATATTGGAGGCATCGTAGGTGAAGGGGTCGGCCATGGCCGCCGAATTGTCGTCACCCAGCGTGATTTCGCCCACGCGCCCGATCGGGATCGTGGCGCCCGGCTCGGCCACCGCATCGCCCTTGATCAGGTGATAGGCGATCATGGTCGCCGAATAGCCCAGATCGATCGGGTTCCAGATGGCGAAGGACTTCGACGCCCCGGACTTGACGTGCGCCGCCATTTCCGAGGGCAGGCCCAGCCCGGTCACGTTGATCTGGCCCACTTTGCCCGCATCGGTCACCGCCTGGGCGGCGGCCACGATGCCCACCGAGGTCGGGGCGCTGATGGCATCGAGATCGGGATAGGTGGTGATCAGGCCCTGCGCTTCGCGATAGGATTTGTCGAACAGGTCATCGCCATAAACGGTAGCGACCACTTCGATGCCGGGGAACTCGGCATAATGCTCCTTGGCGGCAGCCAGCCAGGCGTTCTGGTTGGTTGCGGTTGCCGTGCCCGACAGGAACGCGATCTGGCCGGTGCCCTCGGGCAGATTGTCGGCGGCGAGCTTGACGATGGTGCGCCCGATCAGATCGATCGAGGAAGGGTCGAGCTGCACCTGGCGGCCTTCGGGGGCCACGCCGGAGTCGAACGAGACCACCGAAATGCCGCGCTGCATGGCGCGCTGCAGCGCCGGCACCAGCGCATCGGGGTCGTTGGCCGAAATCACGATGCCGTCGACCTGCTGGGCGATCAGCGAATTGATCACCTCGATCTGGCCCTCTGCGGTGGGTTCGGTCGGGCCGGTAAAGGTGATCTCCACGTCACCCAATTCGGCCGCCGCCTCTTCGGCGCCCTTGCCGGCCGCCACGAAAAAGCCGTTGCCGATATCCTTGGCCACCACCGCGATGCGGGTCTGCGCATAGGCCGTGCCGGCCGACAGCACGATGGCGGCCAGTGCGGTGGTCGCACCCAAAACCTTCAGTAAGCTCATTGATTGTCCTCCCTGGAGCTCAAAGCTTGACTAACATGTTAGCATGTCGGGAGGCCGTGTCGAGAGACGGCGTTCCGGCCATGCGATTTTTCCCCTACGCCACCGATTGGGCGCCGGCCTCCTTGGCGTCCACCACGATGAGCTTGACCCCGGCCGCCTCCACCAGCGCCCGGTGCTCCTCGCGCACGCCCTTGTCGGTGATGATGGTGGAAACCTTGTCCAGCCGGCACAGGATCAGGCTGGAGCGTTTGTCGAACTTGCTCGAATCGACCAGCACCACCAGTTCGTCGGCCTGGTTGATCAGCTTCTGTTCGGCCTGGATCAGCATGGGGTCCGCTTCCATGATGCCCTGGCTGGCCACCCCCTGGGCGCCCATGAACATGCGCCTGGCGTAGAAATTGCGGCTCACATCGTTGTCGAAGGGCGACAGGATGATGTTCTGCTCGCGATAGATCGTGCCTCCCGGCACCAGCACCGTGTTCTTGGAATGGGCCAGAAGGTGCTGCGCGATGGGGAAGGAATTGGTGAACACCTGCATGCGCCGCGCCGCCAGGGCATGCACCATCTGGTAGGTGGTGGTGCCGCCATTGATGATGATGGCCTCGCCATCCTGGCACAGCCCCACCGCCGCCCGGGCGATGGCGCGCTTGAGCGGCAGGTTGATGCCTTCGTTCACGCTGAACGGGCGCCCCACCAGCCCCGCATGCACCGGCGGATTGACCGCCTCGGCCCCGCCGCGCACGCGCCGCAGCCGCCCCTGCACATGCAGCGCCGCGATGTCGCGCCGGATGGTGGCCTCCGACGTGCCGGTCATCTCCACCAGCTCGCCCACGCTCGCCATGGGGCGCGACTGGACGGCGGACAGGATCACCCTATGGCGCTCGGTTTCGTGCAAAATCTCTCTCCCTGCCGTCTTTCGTTCCATCCGCTCTGGTCATTGTCAATCAGTTTCGGTCATATGACAGCGCTGCTGACTGAAGCTGATCGTTCGTGATTGACAGCCCTGCCGTTCCATGGCCATCCTCGCGGCCAAACACGTCCCGGGAGGAGCCTGATGACCACGACCGCGCCCGCGCGCCTTGCCAATCTATGGGATGAGGCCAAGGCCGCCGCCATGAGCGAGCCCGAGCGACTGGTCTATCGCTCCAACCTGCTGGGGTCCGACAAGCGCGTCACCAATTACGGCGGCGGCAATACCTCGTCCAAGATCGTGCAGAAGGACCCCCTCACGGGTGCGGATGTCGAAGTGCTCTGGGTCAAGGGCTCGGGCGGGGACAGCGCCTCGATCAGGCTCGACGGCTTTGCGACCCTCTACATGGATAAGCTCCGGGCGCTCAAAGGCCTCTATCGTGGCCTGGCGCACGAAGACGAAATGGTGGGCTATCTCCCCCACGCCACCTTCAACCTCAATCCGCGCGCGGCCTCCATCGACACTCCGCTGCACGCCTATGTGCCGCACGCCTTCGTCGATCACATGCATCCCGATGCCATCATAGCGATTGCCGCCTCTGCCGATTCCAAGGCATTGACCCGCGAAATCTTCGGGGATCGCATCGGCTGGCTGCCCTGGAAGCGCCCCGGCTTCGAGCTGGGCCTGTGGCTGGAAAAGTTCTGTCTGGACAATCCCCAGGCCGAGGGCGTCATCCTAGAAAGCCACGGGCTCTTCACCTGGGCCGATACCCCGCGCCAATGCTACGAAACCACCATTCGCGTCATCAACGAGGCCATTGCCTGGTTCGAGACCAAGACCCAGGGCCAACCCGCCTTTGGCGGCCCCCTCGTCACCGCGCTGGGGCCCGACGAGCGCCGCGCGATTGCTGCGCGCCTAATGCCAAAGATCCGCGGTCTCATCTCATCGGACAGCCCCAAGCTCGGGCATTTCGACGATCAGCCCGCCGTGCTCGAATTCGTCAATTCCAACGATTTGCGTCCCCTGGCGGCCCTGGGCACCTCGTGCCCCGATCATTTCCTGCGCACCAAGATCGCGCCCCTAGTGATCGATTTCGACCCCGCCAATCCCGATGTCGATGCGGTGCTGGGCCAGCTTGCCGACGACATTGCCGCCTATCGCGCCGACTACCAGGCCTATTACGATCGCTGCCGCCACGCCGATTCCCCGGCGCTGCGCGACCCCAATGCGGTGGTCTATCTGATGCCGGGCGTAGGCATGTTCACCTTCGCCAAGGACAAGGCGACGGCCCGTATTTCGGGCGAGTTCTATGTCAACGCCATCAACGTCATGCGCGGCGCTTCGGCGGTGTCCACCTATCGCGGGCTGCCCGAGCAGGAAGCGTTCGACATCGAATACTGGCTGCTCGAAGAAGCCAAGCTGCAGCGCATGCCCAAGCCCAAATCCCTGGCCGGCCGCATTGGCCTCGTCACCGGCGGGGCAGGGGGCATTGGCCGGGCCACGGCTCATCGCCTGCTGAGCGAGGGCGCCTGCGTGGTCCTGGCCGATATCGATGCGGCAGCGCTCGACAGCGCCAAAGCCGAATTGAGCAAGGCTCACGGTGCAGACATGGTGCGGGCCATCAAAATGGACGTCACCGCCGAAGCTGCCGTCATCGACGCCTTCGCCTTTGCCGCCGCCGAATTTGGCGGGCTCGATATCCTGGTGTCCAATGCAGGCCTGGCCTCCTCGGCGCCCATCGAGGAAACCAGCCTGGCGCTCTGGAACAAGAACATGGACATCTTGTCCACCGGCTATTTCCTGGTCAGCCGGGAAGCGTTCAAGCTTTTCCGCGCCCAAAAGATCGGCGGCAACGTCGTCTTCGTCGCTTCAAAGAACGGGCTGGCGGCCTCGCCCAATGCAGCGGCCTATTGCACCGCCAAGGCCGCCGAAATCCACCTCGCCCGGTGCCTCGCGCTCGAAGGGGCAGGCGAGCAGATCCGCGTCAACGTCGTCAATCCCGACGCCGTCCTGCGCGGCTCCAAAATCTGGACCGGAGAATGGAAGGAGCAGCGCGCCGCCGCCTACAAGCTTTCTACCGATGATCTGGAAGAGCATTACCGGCAGCGTTCCATGCTCAAGCGTTCGGTGTTTCCCGAGGATATCGCCGAAGCGATCTATTTCTTTGCCTCGGAAGCCTCGGCCAAGTCCACCGGCAACATTCTCAATGTCGATGCCGGCAACGCCCAGAGTTTCACGCGCTAAGCCGGCCCGCTGCCGGCCCGGAGGAGGCCGGGTGGAGCATCCTACTTCCGCAGGATCACCCAGATCGCATGAATGACGCCCGGGATGTAGCCCAACAGGGTCAGAAGAATATTGAGCCAGAAATGCAGCCCGATGCCGACCTGGAGGAACACACCCACCGGCGGCAGAAGGATCGAAAGCAAGATGCGCAAGACGTCCATGTATTGGCCTTTTCACGTTAAGCTAGCCTCTAACGCATGAATAGCCGCATGGTTCGGGAGGACGAGAGATGAATCAGGCCCTTATCGACCCCGCCCTCATCGCGGCGGAAAACCAGCGGCGCCAACCGGCTCTGGCGCGCGATTACGAGACTTTGGGGGAAAGGCTCGACCGGCGCGGGATTGCCATCGATGCGATAAAGGCCAAGGTCGCCGCCTTCACTGTGGCCGTCCCGTCCTGGGGCGTAGGCACCGGCGGCACGCGTTTTGCCCGCTTCCCCGGCCCGGGCGAGCCGCGCCACGTCTTCGACAAGCTCGAGGATTGCGCGGTGATCAATACGCTCACCCGCGCCACCCCGAGCGTGTCGCTGCACATTCCTTGGGACAAGGCCGATCCCAACCGTCTCAAGGACGTCGCCGCCCAGCTCGGCCTGGGGTTCGATGCGATGAACTCCAACACCTTTTCCGACGCCAAGGGCCAGGCGCTGTCCTACAAGTTCGGCTCGCTCTCGCACACCAAGGCCATGACGCGCCAGCAGGCCGTCGAGCATAATCTGGAATGCATCGAGATTGGCCGCGCCATCGGCTCCAAGGCGCTGACCGTCTGGATCGGGGATGGCAGCAATTTTCCCGGCCAGGCCGACTTCACCAGAAGCTTCGAGCGCTACCTCGCTGCCATGGCTGAAATCTATGCCGCACTCCCCGACGACTGGCGGCTCTTTACCGAGCACAAGATGTATGAACCGGCCTTCTATTCCACGCTGGTGCAGGATTGGGGCACCAACTATCTCATCGCCAAGGAGTTGGGCGACAAGGCCTTTTGCCTGGTCGATCTGGGCCACCACGCCCCCAACGTCAATATCGAGATGATCGTGGCGCGGCTGATCCAGTTCGGCAAACTCGGCGGCTTTCACTTCAACGACAGCAAATATGGCGACGACGACCTCGATGCCGGGTCCATCGATCCTTATCGGCTGTTTCTGGTGTTCAACGAACTGGTCGATGCCGAACTGCGCGCCGCGCCCGGCTTCGCCCCGGCCCATATGCTGGACCAGTCCCACAACGTCACCGATCCCATCGAAAGCCTGATGCTCTCGGCCACCGAAGTGCAACGTGCCTATGCCCTGGCGCTGCTGGTCGATCGCGCCGCTCTTGCCGGCTTCCAGGACGAAAACGATGCCCTGATGGCCACCCAGACCCTCAAATCCGCCTTCCGCACCGATGTCGAGCCCATCCTGGCCCAGGCCCGCCTCGAGGCTGGTGGCGCCATCGACCCGCTCGCCACCTACCGCGCCTCAGGCTACCGCCACCGCGTGGCCACCATCCGTCCCCCCGTCGAAGGGGGCAGCGGGGGTATCGTGTGAGGACGAGGGGTCAGGAGAACTCGGCTTCCGCTGCTCTGCGGATCACCTCTTCGCCCCATTGATTGAGGCTCTTGCCCGCACTCTCGGCTGCCTTGGCCGCCCGGGAGTGCGTTGCGGGGTCCACCCGCAGCATCAGATTTCCCGAATAGGCCTTTTCGGGCTCCTTGCCGATGCGCCGACAGGTTTCGATATAGTCCTCGACCGCCGCTTCGAAGGCTTGCTTGAGTTCGCTCACGGTGTCGGCATGAAAGCCGACGACGTCGTTGATACCGAGCAGCCGCCCCACGAAGATCTCGTCCTCGGCGTCGAATTCGATCTTGGCGGTGTAAGTTTTGTAGTTGAGTGTCGTGCTCACGGCCTCACCCCTAGCTTTTCAAGAAATGCACGGGCGTCACGAACCTGATAGCGTTTGGCTTCCTTGCCGGGATGGGGGCGATGGAAGCTGGCGATCACGCCGTTCTTCACGAAACGGACGCGCGAACCAGATCCTTCGATCACCGTGCAACCGGCTGACACCAGCAGCGCCTCGACGTCCGCCCAAGGCAGCGCCGCGGGCACGGGCTCGGTAAAAACCTGCTCCAATGTCCGCCGCTGCCTGCTGTTCATGCCCTTAATATGATGAGGGGCTCATACTCATGCAAGCACTAACTGCATGCACTCAATCGTCATTGGTGGCGTTGAGTTCATCGGGCGACTTGCCTTGGTTCACCCCGCCCATGGTGGGCTGCCCGGCCGGACGGAGCGCCAGTTCCACCGCATCGGTCAGGCGCTGCACGTCGATGCCGGCCTTGCCCTGGCGGGCCAGTTCGGCGCCCAGCGCTTCGGCGATCAGTTGCTTGCGGTCCTGCATCATGAACGCTCCTTAATTGCCCTGCACCGAAAGCCCGTTGCCATCCACGCGGATTTCGACGCCTGGGCGGTTCTGCTCCTGATAGGTGTAGATGGCGAAGCCCGCCACGGCGACGACCAAAAGCGCGATGATGAGGTAAAGTCCGGTTCTGTTCATGGCAATCTTCCTGCAAATGCTGGAAGGTGAACGCGTTAACGGCCCTGAAGTTCACCGCAAATGCGCTGGCTCAGCGCTTTCCCAGCATGAAATCGGCCACCCGCACCAGGGCCGCGCCGGGGGAGGGCTCTTCGAACAGTGCCAGCCGATCGAGCAGCAGCGGTTTTTCCAGCGCCTGGGCGAACCAGGCCTGCGCGGCCGCCAGCATGGCCGGGCGATCGGGCTCGGCCAATCGGTCACTCAGCGTCAGGTGCATGTGCCATTCGTCCAGTACGTGCGGATAGCCGTAGCGGTCGAGCAATTCGGCCTGTCGGGCCGTAAGCTCGCTCTTGAGCCGCCGCGCCCGGTCGACCTCCGAGAGTGGCGCCCGGAACGGTTCAAACCGCGAGACGATGTCGCCCGCGAGCGCGGAAAGCTGCGCGCTCTGCTTGCGCGGCACCAGCACCAGGATGGAATTGACGATGGCCGCTTCCAGATGCCCGATGTCCACCGGCCGCTGGGTGGCGGCATAATCGGCCAATGCCGCGCTCAGCCCCTTGCCGTCCTTGCCCGTCGCCAGCGCCATGGGCGCCTTGATGGTGGCGTGAAACCCATAGCGCCGGGCATTGGTGGTCATGGCCTGCATGGGGTCGCGCACGCCGGGCACGTTGGGCTGGGCGATGGGGCGGTTGGTGTCGGCATCGCGGCCCAGCCAGGCCGAACCACGGCTCCACAGCAGCGAGCCGGCAGGCGGTGCGTAGTAGATCGCGTAGCGTTTGACCATGTGCCTTCGGCCTGCCGCCGGGCCGATATCGCGAAACCGCGACGTGCCTTGGCGGCCCAATTCCCGCTCCAGCAAAAACGCGTCCCTCGCCGTCCATTGGACAATGCCAAGAGCGCTAGCATGATTCTTTGCGCCATGAATGGAGTTTAATCAGGGCGGCGCCTTCCCATATTGGCGCCGTGCCCTCCCGGCATTGATCTGGCCCATGGGCCATGCTCTATGCGGGACCAAACCGAACCGATCGAAAGTTTACGCGCCCATGGCTGCCGCGCCCATCCTTGCCCTGCAATCGATCACGCTGACTTTGGGCAGCCAATTGCTGCTCGAAAGCGCCGAACTCTCGGTGTCGCCGGGCGACAAGATCGCGCTGGTGGGCCGCAACGGCTCGGGCAAATCCACTTTGCTCAAGATCGCCGCCGGCCAGATCGAGGCCGATGGCGGCCGCCGGTTCCTGCAGCCGGGCACCACGCTGCGCTATCTGCCCCAGGAGCCCGACCTGTCGGCCTTCCCCACGACGCTCGCTTATGTCGAAGCCGGGTTGGGGCCGAGCGACGATCTCTATCGCGCTCAATATCTGCTCGAACAACTCGGCCTCAACGGCACCGAAACCCCGGGCCGCCTCTCGGGCGGCGAAGCCCGCCGCGCCGCGCTGGCCCGCGTTCTGGCCCCCGAGCCCGACATCCTGCTGCTCGACGAGCCCACCAACCATCTCGACCTGCCCGTCATCGAGTGGCTCGAAACCGAGCTCAAATCCCTGCGCTCGGCGCTCGTGCTCATCAGCCACGACCGCCGGTTTCTCTCCGACCTCACCCGCGCCACCGTCTGGCTCGATCGCGGCACGACGCGCCGGCTCGACCGCGGCTTTGGCGAATTCGAAACCTGGCGCGATACCGTGCTCGAGGAAGAGGAAGTGGCCCGCCACAAGCTCGACCGCCAGATCGTGCGCGAGGAGCATTGGATCCGCTACGGCGTCACTGCCCGTCGCAAGCGCAATGTGGGCCGGCTCGAACGCCTCGCCGGCTTGCGCCAGTCCGTGCGCGATCAGAAGCGGGTCGTGGGCGAAGTCAAAATGTCGGTCTCCGAAGGCAAGACTTCCGGCGCCCTGGTGTTTGAGGCCGAAAACGTCTCCAAGTCTTTCAGTGGCCGTCCCATCGTCACCGAGTTTACCACCCGCATCATGCGCGGCGACCGGGTCGGGGTCATCGGCCGCAACGGTGCGGGCAAGACCACGCTGCTCAAGCTCCTGACCGGCGTGCTGCCGCCCGATAGCGGCACGGTGCGGCAGGGGTCCAATCTCGAACTGGCCAATCTCGACCAGGGCCGGCAGAGCCTGTCGCCCGAAATGACCCTGCGCGAAGCTTTGACCGGCGGCGGGTCCGACACCATCATCATCAATGGCGAGCCCAAGCACTATGTGGGCTATATGAAGGACTTCCTGTTCACGCCCGAACAGGCCCGCAGCGCCGTGGGCAAGCTTTCGGGCGGCGAGCGTGGCCGGCTCACTTTGGCGCGCGCCCTGGCGCTGCCCTCCAACGTCCTGGTGCTCGACGAACCCACCAACGATCTGGACCTTGAAACCCTCGACCTGCTTCAGGAAATGATCGCCGACTATCCCGGCACCGTCATCGTGGTCAGCCACGACCGCGATTTTCTCGATCGCGTCGCCACCTCGGTCATCGTTTCGGAAGGGGAAGGCCGCTGGACCGAATATGCGGGCGGCTATTCGGACATGGTCAACCAGCGCGGCTATGGCGTCACCGCGCCCACTCAGGCCATTGCGCCCAGATCCACTGCGTCCAAGCCCGCTGCCGCGCCGTCCGCGCCCAGCCGGCAAAAGCTGAGCTTTAAACAAAAGCACGCGCTCGAAACCCTGCCCAAGACCATCGCCAAGTTGCAGGGCGAAATCGCCAATCACGAGAAGCGCCTGGCCGATGCCGGGCTCTATGCCCGCGATCCCAAGGCTTTCCAGACCACCAGCGTCGCGCTCGACACGGCCCGCGCAGCTCTCGAAGCGGCGGAAGAAGAATGGCTCGAGCTGGAAATTTTGCGCGAGGAACTGGGCGCCTGATCGCGCCCAGTTCTATTCGCAAGGGTCAGTCGGCCAGGAAATAGGTGATGGTGGTCACCACCCGCACCTTCTTGGCGATCTGCTTTTCGGGCCGGTCATTGGGAATTTCCACGGCGGGAAGAATTTCGAACACGCCCTGGTTCACCGTCTGGATCTCGCCCACGCTGGCGCCCGATTCGGTGGCCAGCTGTTCGGCCGATTCCTTGGCGCGCTGGGTGGCTTCCGCCAGCATGTCGTTCTTGAGGTCGGCAATGCCGGTAAAGACGAAGGACGCACCCGCGCTATAGGCGTCGGACGAAAATACCACCCCGGCCCGCAACAAGTCCGCCACCGAGCGCGAGGCATCGGCCACCTGCTGCACCTGGTTGGAGGTCAGCAGCATGTCCTCGGTCAGAACGAAGCGGAACTGGTCGGGCGTGGAGCCGGCATTGTAACCGGCAGCCCGGTCTTCCACGAGCACGTTCTGCACCTGGATGTCGGTCTCGCCGAAGCCGCGTCCGGTGAGGAAGCTGCGCACCGCCGCTTCCGAGCGCTCCAGCGCGGCCCGCGCTTCGTCCAGCGTGCCGCCCGTCGCCACGAAGCGAATGGGCCAGAAGCCCAGATCGGCCATCACCTCGCGCTCGGACAGGCCCTTGACCGTCACATAGCGCAGCGGCTGGCGGCTCTCCACCAGCGAGGTGCCCACGAACCATCCCGCACCGCCGATCCCCACTGCCAAAAGCAGCGCGGAAACCAGATAGACCACACGCATTTGCTCTTAAAACCCTTCCACCGGGAGGGCATTCCGCAATGCCGCTCCCCAAGCCCCACGCGCAGTTGAGCGCCCCAATTGTGGCGCGATTTCGGTCAGGCCGGCACGGGTTTGCCCTTGGCCGCCAGCCGCGCCTTGATGCTCTCCACATCGGCACGCGGCGTGGCCGCAAACAGCGACTGGGTGTAGGCGTGCTGGGGGTTGGCAAACACCGCGTCGCGGCTGCCATATTCCACCACCTCGCCGAAATACATCACCATCACCTCGTCGGCGATGTAGCGCACCACCGACAGATCGTGGCTGATGAACACATAGGTCAGCTCGAATTCGTCCTGCAGGTCGGCCAGCAGGTTCAGTATCTGCGCCTGCACCGAGAGGTCCAGCGCCGACACCGGTTCGTCGAGCACCAGGAACGATGGGTTGAGCATCAGCGCCCGGGCAATGGCGATGCGCTGGCGCTGCCCGCCCGAAAACATGTGCGGATAGCGATGATAATGCTCGGGTTGCAGTCCCACCTTCTTGAGCATGGCCATGGCGCGTTCGCGCCGCTCGCCGGCGGGCGTGTCGGTGTTGAGCAGCAGCGGCTCTTCGAGCACCTCGCCGATCTTCTGGCGCGGGTTGAGCGAGCCATAGGGGTTCTGGAACACGATCTGCACCTTGCGGCGCATCGCCTTGCTTAAGCCCTTGCCGATTTCTACCCGCTCGCCATCGATCCTTATCTCGCCCGAAGTGGGTGGATCGATCAGTGTGATCATGCGCGCCAAAGTGGATTTGCCGCAGCCGCTTTCGCCCACGATGGCCAGCGTCTTGCCCTTGTTGAGATCAAAGCTCACGCCCTTGACCGCGTGCACGGTGCGGTTGGGCCGGAACATGCCGCCCGAGCTGTGATAGTCGCGTACCAGGTTCTTGACCGACAGGACCGGGGTCATGCGCGCGCTCCCAATTCGGCGGTAAAGTCGAAATCGCCGATCACCGGCAGGCGGTCGCCCACGGCGTTTTCGGGCAGGGCGGCCAGCAGCGCGCGGGTATAGCCGCTCTTGGGGTTGGTAAACAGGGTCAGAACGTCCGCTTCCTCCATCTTGTGGCCCTTATATTGCACCACGACCCGGTCGGCGGTTTCGGCCACCACGCCCATGTCGTGGGTGATCATGATCAGTCCCATGCCGGTTTCCAGCTGCAGGCGCACCAACAGGTCCAGGATCTGCTTCTGGATGGTCACGTCCAGCGCCGTGGTGGGTTCGTCGGCAATCAGCAGCTTTGGGTTGCAGGCGAGCGCCATGGCGATCATCACGCGCTGGCACTGGCCGCCAGACATCTGGTGCGGATAGGCGCCCAGCCGCTCGGCCCCGTCCTTGATCCCCACCAGCGCCAACAGCTCGATGGTGCGCTTTCTGGCCGCCGACCCGTGCAGGTTCATGTGCCGGCGCAGCACTTCCTCGATCTGGAAGCCGATGGTGAAGCACGGGTTGAGGCTCGCCACCGGCTCCTGGAAGATCATGGCAATGTCCTTGCCGATGATCTTGCGCCGCTCATGGCCCGGCATGGTCAACAGTTCGCGGCCTTCGAAGGCCATCCTGTCGGCCGTTACCGTGGCGATGGGCGGCAACAGCCCCATCACCGCCAGCATGGCCACCGACTTGCCCGACCCCGATTCCCCCACGATCGCCAGCACCTCGCCGGCATCGACGGCCAGGTCGATCCCGTCCACGGCCTTGAACTGGCCCACCGAAGTTTCGAACGAAACGGTCAGATTCTTGATTTCGAGCAGCGGCATGTCAGCGAGCTCCTTGCGATTGGGCACCGGCGCGTTGAACCATGCGCACGGTACAGTTATATAGGGAGCCAGGATAAGGAGTGTGGATCCATGACGAAGCCGACCCCGCAGCAGGCTCCCCGCCCGATGCCGAAGCCGACCCTGGGTTCCACCGGTCCGCGTCCGGGCTATTGAGCAGGGACTGATCGAGCGCCCGCAATGCGTCTTCCGCCAGGGCTTCGAGCCGCCCCAGCATATTGAGATAGTCGCTATACATCATCAACTGGCGCGCCGCAGCCAGTTGCGCAAAGCCTGGGGCGCGCAGATCGTCCACGAAGCGCTCGATGGTCTGGCGCAGCCTGCCATAGTGGATGACAGGCGCGATGACCTGCCCGGGCAGCACGTGGATCTCAGCGATCAACGCATCGAACACCACGTTGCGCGCCATGTGCGGTACGACGACCGAATAGCCCGCCTCTCGCTCATAGCGATCCTTGATCTCGGCCAGAAAGCGCGCACGATCGACCACTTTGAGGTTGATCAGGTCGCTTTGAATCTCGGCCCTCACCGCCACTTGCATGTCGTGCACCTTTTCGGCGCGACGCATAGGCTCCAGCCGTAGGGTGGCGCGAAACGTGACCACCCAGCCCAGCATCGACACGATGCCGGAAACCAGGGCGGCCACGATAGCAGGGCCAATCCAGGCCTGCATGGCCTCAGCTCCGCTTGAGCTTGGGATCGAGCGCATCGCGCAGGCCGTCACCGACCAGGTTTATTGCCAGAACCGTGATCAGGATGGCCAGGCCGGGGAAAGTCACCACCCACCAGGCGCGCAGGATGAACTGGCGCGCTTCGGCCAGCATCGTGCCCCATTCGGGCGTCGGCGGCTGGGCGCCCAGGCCCAGGAAGCCCAGAGCTGCGGCATCCAGGATGGCGGTGGAGAACGAGAGCGTGCCCTGCACGATCAGCGGCGCCAGGCAGTTGGGCAGGATGGTCTTGAACATCAGCCGCAAATGCCCCGCGCCGGCAACGCGGGCCGAGGTCACGTAATCCTTGCCCAGTTCGCCCAGGACGGCCGAGCGGGTGAGGCGCACGAAGTGCGGCTGGAGCACCAGGGCGATGGCGATCATGGTGTTGATCAGGCCTGGGCCGAGAATGGCCACCATCACCAGTGCCAAAAGCAGCGAGGGGAAGGCCAGGATCAGGTCCATGACGCGCATCAGCACGGCATCGACCCAGCCGCGCGCATAGCCGGCCAGAAGTCCCAGGACGATGCCGGTGGAGAGCGAAAGCACCACCACCACCGCGCCGATCAAAAGCGAGAACCGCGCGCCGTGGATGAGGCGCGAGAGAATGTCGCGACCCACTGGGTCGGTGCCGAGCAGAAATTCGGGCCGCCCGCCGGGCAGCCAGGAGGGCGGGGTCAGCAGCGCATCGCGATATTGCTGGATAGGCGAGTGCGGCGCCAAGAGCGGTGCGAACAGCGCGACCAGGACCAGGAGGCAAAACACCACCAGCCCGATGACGGCACCGCGATTGACCGAGAAATAGTACCAGAATTCGCGCAGGCCCGCGAGCCGGGTCGGCGCCTGGCCAGCGGGGTTGAGGGCAGGGGTGGGGGCGGCTGGATCGGACATGGTCGCCCTCCTATTGGTGCCGGATGCGGGGATTGATGAGCCCATAGAGCACATCGATGATCAGGTTGACCGCCATCACGATCATGGCAATCAGCAGCAGGCCCGCCTGCACCACCGGATAGTCGCGCCGGGAAATGGCATCGATCATCCATTTGCCGATGCCGGGCCAGGAATAGATGGTTTCGGTCAAAATGGCGCCGGCCATCATCACCCCCACCTGCAAGCCAATGGTGGTCACCACCGGGATCAAGGCATTGCGCAAGGCGTGCTGGCCGATCACGGCCCGGGGCGGCAGGCCCTTGGCGCGCGCGGTGCGCACATAATCGTCGCCCAGCACTTCGAGCATGGCCGAGCGCGTCTGGCGCGCGATCACCGCCAGGGGAATGGTGCCCAGCGTTATGGCGGGCAGGATCAGATGGTGCAGGGCCGATTGGAACGCGCCGCGCTGGCCCGAGAGCAGCGCATCGATGGTCATGAAGCCGGTCACGGCGGGGAAGAAGTACGTCAGCGAGATGCGGCCCGACACCGGTGTCCAGCCCAGAACCCCGGAGAACAGGATGATGAGCAGCAGGCCCAGCCAGAATATCGGCATCGAATAGCCCACCAGCGCCGTGCCCATGGTCAGCTGGTCGAACCAGGAGCCGCGCTTGACGGCCGCCAGAATGCCGGCGGGCACGCCCACCAGCACGGCGAACAGGGTGGCAAACACCGCCAGTTCCACCGTGGCGGGGAACAGGGTGAGGAAATCGCGGATCACCGGGCGCTTGGTCGAGATCGAGGTGCCGAAATCGCCCTGGAACAGGCCGAAGAGATAGGAGAAATATTGCTCGTAGAGCGGTCGGTCATAGCCGAACTGGGTCATGAGCTGCTGGTAGCGTTCGGCGGTCACGCCGCGCTCGCCGGCAATCAGCAGCACGGGATCGCCCGGCAAGACGCGGACGAAGGCGAAGGCAATGATCGTGATGCCGATGAAGGTCGGCACGATCAGAACCAGTCGATTTAAAATGAAGCGGATCATCTTGGGTCAGGATGCCGGGGCACCGCATGTGCGGCGCCCCGGGCTTAGTCCTGTTTACTCGGCGATATCGACGCCGTCGAAGGCGTGCGTACCCTTGGGGTCCATCACATAGCCGGTCACCTTGGTCGACATCGGCATGTAGACCAGCGAATGGGCGATGGTGGCCCAGGGGGCCTGTTCCTTGAAGATCACCTGCGCCTGCTCATACAGCGCGGTGCGCTCGGCCTGGTCGGAGATGGTCTTGGCTTCCTGGATCAGGGCTTCGAAGTCTTCGTTGCACCACTGGGCGCGGTTGGCATTGCCCACCGCATCGCAGCCGAGCAGCACGGCCAGGAAGTTGTCCGGATCGCCATTGTCACCGGTCCAGCCCAAGAGCACGGCGCCGTCACGATCCACCTGCGAGGACTGGGCGAGATATTCGGCCCATTCCATCGAGACGATCTCGACGGTCACGCCCACTTCGGCGAAGTCGGCCTGGATCAGCTCGGCCATGCGACGCGCATCGGGGTTGTAGGGACGGGCCACGGGCATGGCCCAGACCTTCATGGAGAGGTTCTCCACGCCCGCTTCGGCCAGCATGGCCTTGGCCGCTTCCGGATCGTAGGGGTCGTCCTGGATGGCGGTGTTGTAGGACCACATGGTGGGCGGGATCGGGTTCACGGCCACTTCGGCGGCGCCGCCGAACACGGCCTCGATGATGGCGGGCTTGTCGATCGCCATGTTGAGGGCCTTGCGGACCATCGGATTGTCGAACGGAGCCTGCTGGGTGTTGTAGGCCAGGAAACCGATATTGAGGCCTTCCTGCTCCATCACCTGCAGGTTGGGATCGGCCTTGAGCATGTCCACGTCGGCCGGGTTGGGATAGGGCATCACATGGCATTCGCCCGCCTGCAGGCGCTGCGCACGCACCGCGCCGTCGGTGGTGATGGCAAACACCAGGTCGTCGATGGGCTGCACGCCGCCCCAATAGTCGTCGAACGAAGCGTAGCGGATGACCGCATCCTGCTGGTAGTTCACGAACTGGAACGGACCGGTGCCCACCGGCTGGCTGTTGAGCAGGTCCATGGTGCCGGCCGCTTCGAGCTGGGCAGCATATTCAGCCGACACGATCGAAGCAAAGTCCATCGCCAGGTTGGCGATGAAGGGCGCTTCGGGACGGTTGAGGACGAATTTGACGGTGTAGTCGTCGACCTTCTCGATGGAGGCGAGCAGGTCGCCCATCGACATGGAATTGAAATATTCCCAGGTGATGCCGGCCGAATAGGCATACCACGGATGGTCGGACTTCCACTGGCGCTCGAACGAGAAGATCACGTCGTCGGCGTTGAAATCGCGGGTGGGGGTGAACCACTCGGTGGTGTGGAACTTCACGCCCTGGCGCAGCTTGAAGGTATATTCCAGGCCGTCCTCGGACACTTCATAGCTCTCGGCCAGGCCGGGCTCGGTGGTCGAGGCGCCCTTGGTGAACTGCACCAGGCGGTTGTAGATCGGTCGGCTCGACGCATCGAACGTCGTGCCGGCAGTGTAGGGGGCGGGGTCGAAGCCTTCGGGGGACCCTTCCGAGCAATAAACCAGCGTCTTGGCTTGCGCCGCGCCGGCCATCACGGCAACCAGCGCGGTTGCGGCCAGCAGGGTTTTCATCATTGGCATTTGTTCGTCTTCTCCCAGATGATCTTGCGCCTGCCGACGTTGGCACCGGTAGGCTTGGCGGCAGAAAAGCGTTTTTTTCCGGGCGGCGCAATGGGAGAGTTTGACCAATTGGTCAATTGACAATTTCAGCATGGTTTTCCACATGCCCGGCCCCAAGAGGTATGACCTCTCCAAACAGGGTTGCATTGTAGAATGGGGGCCCGTTACCCGCGCCCCGTCCGCGATCTTCGCGGCAGCGTTCGGGGTTCCATTGTATAGGCGCGCACTACTCTTGGCGCGCCTATGCCCCAAGCGGCGCCGGCTCGACATGGCAGACCAAACAAAGACCTAAAGCAGCGGCGCCTTGGCAAAGCCCTTGAGCACGATGGGGCCGGTTGGGCGCCCCGTGGGCGAGCCCGGCGCGGGCTCGAGCGTGATCTCGTAGAGCTGGTCCTGCTGGGGCGTGGGCAGGTCGGGCCCGGCCAGCCGCAATTGGCCCCCCTGGCTGAAGGTACCCAGCGAAACCGGACCGGTTTCGGCATCGGGCAGGGTCCAGACCTGCAGGATCTGGCCTTCGGGGGCGCTTAGCGGATCGAGCGGCACCAGCCGCACGCTGTCATCGGCATAGGCTTCCACGATGGCGCCCGGCGAGGCTCCATCGCCCAACAGCACCGCAACCACCACCGGCTCGGGACGGCCTTGGGTGACGAAGGCGGTCGCATAGCCCAGCCCGGCGGCCAGCACCAGGCTGGCTGCCATCAGGCCCCAGCGCAGCGCCGGCACCATGGGCATGGGCAGTTTGCGCCGCTCGGTCAGCCGGCTCACCCGCGAGGGCACCACCCCCGGGGTAGTCAATTGCACCGTGGCATCGAGCCGCCCCTCGATGGCGCTCCACAACCCCTCGGGCACCGGCTCGGGGGGCGCGGTGTCGTCCAGCGCGTTGAAGCGGTCGGCCAGCTCGGCCACCATGCCCGCAAATTCGGGGTCGGCGCCGATCAGCCGCTCGGCCTGCGCCAGTTCGGCCCCTTCGAGCACGCCCAGCACATAGCCGCCCGCCAGGCCCTGCCAGTCCTCGCTCCGGCTCATGCCATGCACTCCTGCAGCGCAATCACGCCGCGCCGGATCCAAGCCTTGACCGTGCCGAGCGGCGCATCGAGCTTGGCGGCCACTTCGCCATGGCTCATGCCGGCCACATAGCACAATAAAATGGAGTTGCGCTTGACCGGGTCGAGCTGGTCCAGGCACCGGCGCAGCGTGTGCCGCTCGGGCAGGGCGCCATAAGCCGCCTCGGTCACCGCATGGCGGTCGCCCAACTCGGCCAGGCTCTCGCCATCGACGAAATCGAGCCGCTTGCCGTCGCGCACCAGGTTCAGGGCCCGGTTGCGCACGATGGTGATGATCCAGCCGCGCGCCGTGCCCCGGCTGGCATCGAACAGGCTGGCGCGCTGCCAGATCGCCACGAACGCGTCCTGCACCACTTCCTCGGCCAGGTCCTGCCGATAGACGATGCGGCGTGCAATGGCGATCAGCTGGCCGGCCTCGCGCTCGAACAGCTGGGCGAGCGCGATCTTGTCGCCGCGCGCGATCCGCTCGAGCAGCGCCGCGGCGCCGTCCTTGCCATCGGCTGGGGGAGATTTGTGCATGTCCATCACATCATCATTACACGGGGTTTTCCCGATCCGATGCAGCGCGAGACAAAAAATATTCGTTCCCGCTGCATCTGAACGCATCCCCCCATGGGTAATCCCTCATGCAAGCGCGGACGATCGGTCCGACGCATCATCTTTTCGAGGAGACCATCATGAGCATGATCCTGCCCCGCATCGCCCTGGCGTCCGTCAGCATCCTGGCCCTGGCCGCCACGGCCCAGGCTGCCCCCGCCGTCGGCCTGGTCGGCGACAAGACGCTCGTCATGTTCGACACCGAGACGCTGGAAGTTTCCGGCACCGCCGAAGTCGCCGACGTCACCACCATCATCGGCTTTGACGTGCGTCCCGCCGATGGCAAGCTCTATGGCGTGGCCGGTGACGGCACCGTGGTGACCATCGATCCGGCCACCGGTGCCGCTGCGCGCGTCAGCCAGCTCGCCACCACCTTGCCCGAGGGCGTCTCGGCCAGCGTCGATTTCAACCCCGTCGCCGACCGCCTGCGTGTCATGGGTTCGGACGGCACCAATCTGCGCGCCAATGTCGATGACGGCATGGTGACCGTGGACGGCAATCTGGCCTTCGAAGGCACCGACATGCATGCGGGCGAAACCCCCAACATCGTGGCCACCGCCTATACCAATTCTATCGGCAAGCCCGAAGCCACCGCCATGTACGACATCGATGCCACCATCGTGGCGCTGATCCGTCAGACCGCGCCCAATGACGGCACGCTGGCCGCCATCGGCAAGCTGGGCATCGATGCTTCGGACTCCTATGGCTTTGACATCCACGCCACGGCCGTGGACGCCAACACCGCCTACCTGTCCGCCGGCGGCATGCTCTACACCGTGGATCTGGAAACCGGCGCCACCACCGAGCTGGGCGCCATTACCGGTCTCGACGGCGCGCTGCGCGACATCGCCATCCTTCCGGCGATGTAATGCCCGGCGGGGGGCGCGGGTCTGGTCCCGCGCCCCTTGCCCTGCCTTGTGTCCCCAGGCATTTGCAAAACCAATAATCACACTTTTGGCCTTGGCAGCCTGGCCCGGGCTCTGCTCTAACCCCTTCATCGCATGGGACAAGGGCACCTGACATGGGCAAGCGCAAAATCGCCGTCATCGGCATCGGCAAGATCGCGCAGGATCAGCACCTGCCGGTGATCGCAAAGAGCCGGGATTTCCAGCTCGCCGCCACCGTGTCCACGCGCGGCTTGGCCCATGACGGACTGCCCGTCTTCAAGACCCCCGCCGAACTCTACGCCGCCATGCCCGAGATCGAGCTGGTCGCCGTCTGCACTCCGCCCGGCGTGCGCCACGCCATCGTGCGCGAGGCCCTCGATGCGGGCAAGGACGTGCTGATGGAAAAGCCGCCCACCCCCACCATCAGCGAATTCGAGGATCTGGTCGGCCATGCTGCCCGCACGGGCCGCGTGCTGTTTCAGACCTGGCATTCGCGCTACAATGCCGCCGTCGAGCGCACCCGCGCCATCCTGTTGGCCGACGGGGTGCAGTCGCTACGCATCGACTGGCGCGAAAGCGTGCGCAAATGGCATCCGGGGCAGGATTGGGTATGGGAGCCCGGCGGGTTCGGCGTCTGCGATCCGGGCATCAATGCCCTGTCGATCTTCACCGCCATCCTGCCCTTCCCGGTCTTTGTCGACAAGGCCACGCTGAGCTTTCCGTCCAACCGGCAAACCCCCGTTGACGTGGCCATCAGCTTCAAGTCGGTCGAGCCGCACGCGCCCGCAATGAGCGCCCACTTCAACTGGCTCGAAGAGAGCGGCGAGATCTGGACCATCGCCATCACTACCAATCGTGGGCAAAAGCTGACGCTCGAAAAGGGTGGCACCGTGCTCAAGATCGATGGCCAGACCGAAATCGCCGCGCCCTCGGAAGAATATGAGGCCATCTATGAGCGCTTCGCGGTCCTGCTCGAGACGCGCCAGAGCGAGACCGACGGCAGCCCGCTGCGCCTGGTCGCCGATGCCTTTCTTCTAGGCGCGCGCCATACCACCGCGCCCTTCGACTGGTAAGGCCGGACGCTTCCGACGCAGCTTGCGCCCGGCTTGATCCAGGTCAAGATCGGGCGCTCGACACCATGGCACTGCTGCTCCTGCATCAGCTCAGGAGATTTGCCATGCCTCTCGATAGCATCATCGTCGTTACGGTGGTTCTGGCCGCCTTCACCGTGTTTGCCGTCACGCTGGCGGCCTCATGGTGGCAGGCGCACTGAGAGGGTGTCGGGGCTGGCCCAATCCGGCCCTACTCGGCCCCAGCCTTCTGGGCTATCCCGCCCTTTCCCCCACCAGGCTGGGGCATTGACCCCGGTCGCCATTATGCGCTGAACTAAAGGCTATGGATCCCATCGCCGTCCAAGCCCTCCGCCCCCATCTTCGCCCCCGCGAGCGCCTGCTATGGGCCGGCCGTCCGGCCCCCGTGCCCTACGCCTGGAGCGGGCAGATCCTCAACGTGGTCGTGGGTATCACCATCCTGTTTTCGGCGCTGGTGACCCTGGCCTATGGGGTGCTGACCATGCCCCCCACCGTGGCGCTGCTGGTCGGGCTGGTGGCCGTTGCCGTGGGCGCGGGAGCCATTACCGGCATTGCCATGCCACTGCAGCGCCTGCGCGAGGCGCCCGGCATCGTCTATGGCGTCACCGACGCCCGCGCGCTCATTTTGTATCCGGGCCGCGCCGGCCTGCGCAGCTTCAAGCCCGACAGCTTCACTCGCCTGCGCACCAGGCCCGGCCTGGGCGGCGCCACCAATCTGTGGTTTACCACCCGCACCTCCAACGCCTTTTTGGGCAGCAGCCGCCAGCTGGCCGCCGGCACAAGGCCAGACGGCTTTGCCGCCTTGCCCGATGCCCAGGCCGTGGCCGGCGCCAGCCAGGCGCTGGAGCGGCTGCTGCCCTAGCCGACTACTCGCCGGCCTGGGTCAAAAGCTTCAGATCGTCTTCCGACAACTCCAGCCGCACGCCCTTGATCAGGCTTTGAAGCTGATCCACCGAGGTGGCCGAAGCGATCGGCGCAGTAATGCCGGGTTGGGCCAACAGCCAGGCCAGCGAAATTTCCGCCGGCGTCGCCCCGGTGCGCTCGGCTACCGTGTCGAGCGCGCCCAGGATCTTCTTGCCCCGTTCGTCGAGATATTGCGCCATGCGCGCCCCGCGCGGGCTCTTGTCGAAATCGGCTTCCGAGCGATATTTCCCGGTCAGGAACCCGGCCGCCAGGCTGAAATAGGGGATGACCCCGATCCCGTGCTCGATGCAGGCCTGCTGCACGCCGTTCTCGAACGTCTGGCGGGCATAAAGATTATATTCGGGCTGCTCGCTCTCATAGCGCGTCAGCGTCTTGTGCACCGCCAGCGTCTGGGCTTCCTCGATCATCTCGGGCGTCGAATTGGACGCCCCGATCACCCGCACCTTGCCGGCGCGCACCAGGAGGTCGAAGGCTTCGAGCGTTTCTTCCTGAGGCGTGTTCGGATCGGGCTTATGGGCCTGGTATAGGTCCACATAATCGGTCTGTAGGCGCTTGAGCGAATCCTCGATGGCCTGCTTGATGTACTCGGCCTTGAGCCCGGTCTTGTCGGGCGCCATTTCCGAGCCGACCTTGGTGAACACGTGCACCGCGTCGCGATTGCCGCGCGCCTTGAGCCAATTGCCCAAAATCGTCTCGGACCGGCCCTTGCCATAAACGTCGGCCGTGTCGATGGCGGTAAACCCCTGGTCCACGAACGCATCAAGCACGCTGAAAGCTTCCTCCTCGGGGAGCGTCCACCCCAGCACGTTGCCCCCAAACACCAGCGGCTCGATGACAATCTCGGACCGGCCAAGCGGACGTCTATCCATGTTCCTGCTCCTTTTGCGTAACAAGTCCCCAACGTAATCGCAGCCCTTGGGTTCGATTGCCCGGCGCAAAAGCGTTGGAAGCAGGGCAGGGGCCTTCTCCTCCCCCTCCAGGGGAGGCCGGGTGGGGGTCCTCTCCCCCCGCTCATGTCTTGCCGCCCAACCCCCACCTAACCTCCCCCTGTGAGGGGGAGGAACCGATCGAGCGTGCGGCACCCCTTCTCCTCCCCTGTCAGGGGGAGGCCGGGTGGGGGTTCTCTCCCCCGCTCATGTCTTGCCGTCCAACCCCCACCTAACCTCCCCCTGCCAGGGGGAGGAACAGATCGAGCGTGCAGCACCCCTTCTCCTCCCCTGTCAGGGGGAGGCCGGGTGGGGGTCCTCTCCCCCCGCTCATGTCTTGCCGCCCAACCCCCACCTAACCTCCCCCTGGCAGGGGGAGGAACAGATCGAGCGTGCAGCACCCCTTCTCCTCCCCCTCCAGGGGAGGCCGGGTGGGGGCCCTCTCCCCCCCGCTCATGTCTTGCCGCCCAACCCCCACCTAACCTCCCCCTGTG
>Ga0182739_1000178_pt1 | contig 114726 bp, 104 predicted proteins | sample eDN5th30CBELigBY_FD_128873 | JGI IMG/M metagenome (GOLD analysis project Ga0182739, IMG submission 128873) | Enriched backyard soil microbial communities from Emeryville, California, USA - eDNA 5th pass 30_C BE-Lig BY (version 2) (version 2) | ecosystem: Environmental > Terrestrial > Soil >...
CACTTTTACAATTATGAACGATTACAGGCAAAACTAAACGGCCTAAGTCCAATTGAATTCAGGACCAAGGCCGCTTAACTGATTTATATTTTTTATACTGTCTACTTGACGGGGTGCAGTTCATCAAATGACTTTAGGACAGCCCTTTCAGCGTCTTCGAGGTAGTGCATGAAAAAGTAAACAGATGGTGAATGCAGTCCAACGCTCGAGCCAGATCAGCTCCTAAACTTTGGGCACTCTATCGCTTACGAGAGCCCCTTAGGCTGCTCCTTAGCCTCTCCCCTGGATCAGCCCCGCTTATGGATCAATCATCTGAGCTGTTAGCATCGCCTTAGCTGCCAGCCCTTGCTTATCCCTAACCTCAATCTCCAGCTTGGTGTGCTTTCGGCTAAGCTCCAATGCACGCGGGCAAATGCTAATCTCATGATCGATTTCAACCGGTCGGATGAAATAGGTAGACATGCTCTCAAGCAAGTAAGTGCGCTTGCCAAGCTCCCTGATCATTCGTTTGCCTGCCTGAGTCATTAGAGTCATTAGAACCCCTTCGGACACCATGCCGAGCGAGCCCGACATTTGCGGAGTAATTGCTCCCTGATATATCATTCCTGCCTCATCCGTCATACGCTCGCTCTCTGAAGCCATGAAGCTAGCCCACATCAAGTCTTCGAAGGTTTCACCAGACTGTGGCTGCTTGCCGGCATACCTCATCGCATCCAGCACTTCTTGCCGGGTAATAACACCTAGCAGCTTACGATGCCGGTCAACAATCGGCAGCAGATCGATCCCTTCAACCGCCATCGTGTGAGCTGCTGAAGGCACCGTAATATTCGGCGCAGCCGTAATCGGATGTCGACTCATGACTCGCTCAACCTTCTCATTGTCCGGCACTCCAATTGCATCCTTCGCTGTCATCATCCCGATTACACGGCTTCGATCATCAACTACCGGAAAGCGCGAGCTGCCAGTCTCTCGCAGCTTACTATTGTATACAGCTAGCGTATCGCCCGCTTGAAGCACGTCTGCTGGTCTGCTGAACGTGACGATATCTTCTATCAGAATAATTTCGCGTTTGATTAGCCGGTCATACATCGCTCTATTAATCATGGAAGCAACCGTAAAAGTATCATATCTGGTTGAAATGATCGGAAGCTCATGCTCATTCGCCAGAGCAATGATCTCCGCTTCCGGCTCAAAGCCGCCTGTTATTAGCACGCCTGCTCCTTGCTTTAATGCGCGTCGGTGCGCGTCAATTCGATTGCCTACAATCAATAAGCTGCCTTGATCAATATAACTGAGCATCGCTTCGAGCTCCATCGCTCCAATAACAAATTTATGAAGCGTTTTCTCAAGTCCGGAAGCTCCGCCGAAGGAATGCCCCTCCACAATATCAGCCACTTCCCCGAACGTCAGCTGCTCCAGCGATTCACGCCGCTTGCGATCGATACGAACAGTGCCAACCCGCTCCTTCGTGCTGACCAGCCCAATCGATTCCGCTTCCTTGAACGCTTTATAGACTGTCCCTTCACTTACCTCCAGCTCCTTAGCGATGTTGCGCACCGATATTTTGGTCCCTATTTTAAGACTTCTAATATAACTCATAATCTGCTCATGCTTCGTACTTGTCATCTTGCCTGACCCTATCGGCATCGCTGCACCTCCTATCGGCCTTCGTCTCCCTCTATTATATAGGATAAGCTCAGGTACTCCAATTAATCGCAGCATTCTCCACCTTTATCAAGCCGTCAATCGCCTCACCATTCCTGCCTGTAAACCTCCAATTTTTAAAAAACGAACGCAATGGCATACCTTTAAATGCCGTCTCAGCCCCCTCTATGACGAATGCCTGCCAATCAAAATCAATAGGAATCGAATATCGTTTTGAATAAATAAGACAATCGTCTATACTAATAATCTGGCTGGGAATCTCCTCATAGACCGTTGAGAACAATAACGCCCCCTTCTCGCTGAACGGCCTGGCAACCGGATCCGAACGCAGCTGCATCCTGTATTCAACAATTTGAGTGTGTGGATTAACACGGCAACCAAATACGCCTCTAGCTGTAATTCTCTTACTCACTCGGTGAGATATCTTATAGGATAATTGAATCAGGAAGGGGACATTGCAATATGATGCACGAACCTTTCGAAAAAAATCAAATTCATCAACCAATGACAAGCCGCCTTTCCTGATAGGAAATACTAGGAATTGTTATAAAATATTGAGAGCCCTTTTTTTACATAATTATAGTAAATATTACACGCAATTGTCAACGGTTATAGTCGTTTTTATTTATACATACTATAGTATATTGTTGCTCCATAAATTAAGCTCTATCGTTAGGCTGAGGTGACATAATGAGTAATATCGCAAAATCGATTGGAGAGAATATTCGTACATTGCGGAAGGAACGCGGTCTAAGTCAGGAACAGCTGGCGCTGCGCGCAGATATAAACACCTCATACATGGGCCAAGTGGAGCGTGGTGAGAAAAATCCTACGATCGATGTGCTTAGTAAAATCGCGATGGCGCTGCATTTGCCGCTCGAGAAGCTCGTCCAGTTCGATTCCAGAATTGGAACGGAAGCAGGCAGCGATGACTTCGCGGACAAAATCGCTCATCAAATTAACGGTCTCACCTTAAAGGAGCAAGAGGCCGTCTATAAATTCGTGAAGCAGCTTATTTACTTTAAAGATATGAGCTAATTAACAGGAGTACATGCAACGACAGAGGAAAATGATTGCTGAACGAGGATCGGGATCGCTGATTGAAGATCAAGGACGCGATAAGCGCGTTTGAATGTTTTATGCGAATCATTGCTTCGAAGAAAAATGGTCCGTCCAAATAAATCTAACGGAAGCAGAGAAGCTGTCGATTAATTGTGGAAGGGCAACCGATGAAAGATGGGATGAGTCACTGCGACCAAGACTGAACTTCCGATCACTGTTATATGTCAATTTTTTTAAGATTAACAACCCCTAAACAGGTTGAAATTGGCATATAAAGGCGAAAGCTGACTATTCCAATCTTGCTCTCCGTTCTCCCTCATCTTCTTTGCTAACGGTTGCTCACAATTTATCGACAGCCTCTCAGATAAAGCTAGTTAGTCAAAATAACTCTTTCTTACATTTGCAGTTGCTATTCTCGGCCCCGAACGCTCATATGGCGCTCCAGCTTGCGCTCCCACAGCATGGCCTTAGTTCGCTTAATACGCGCAAGCTCCTTACGCTGCTCCTCTGTTATAAAAAACAATGCATGCACATTTGCCGTAATAATTAATAACGCAAATCCGATCCAGACCAATCCAAATACGCTCATTAAACTCCAAGGCGCATCCAGCTCCAACCGGGGCAACGCATAGGCAAGCATCGCCAAAGCGGCTGCTAAATAAATAAACGAACGTCCTTTGCTGTACTTTGCAAACTTCACAACATTCATCTCCTTCGAGAGAGCTATCGTGAACAAGCCCAGCTAGCTCTTGTCCACACTATCATTCTATGAAGGACCGAAGGAACATATGACTGCAGTACAAGCTCCGGCACTTATGGCAAAAGCACGAATTGAACGAGCAAGCCTTGAAATAAACCAATGATGCCGCCGAGCAGCACGCCCAGCCAGGTTATCGCTCGAAATTCTCTTCCGGACACGCCAAGCACTACCTCTTCAAGCTGCTCTACCGGAAATTTCTCCACCTGTTCCCTGACCAGCTTTGGCAATTGCGCTGCCTCTAGCACGCGATGTATGTGACGTGCAAGCAGCTCCAATCCTGAAGCTGTTAATCGGCTTACACCCGATTGCCATCTCTCGCGGTTATTCGCGAGCCATTCACCAACATCCCATTCCTCCGCCATCTCGATCCAACGTTCTGTGCGCAGGTAAGCTTCAGCAGATTGCTGCAGCCACTGCAGTGCATCCTCGCGGTCTGACAGCATGCGAACCGCATCCTCCACTGACATCTCCCCGCCCTTGCTGAGCAGACCTTGTATCATGCCCTGCACCGTCTGACGCACTTGATCGGTGTACAGCTGCTCAACAAGCATTGGCGTCAACTTAGCTACAAGCTTATCCTCGTCCATAAATATTCCGGCAATCGCTCCCATGAACCCGCCTGTTCGCTCCACCATACTGCTTGCCGCTTTACGCAGCATTCGCTGGCCTTGCGGCGACTGCAAACCATCGGCTATCGAGGACAATATTACGGATTCCGCCTTAACAGCAAGTCCGGAAAATACCTCCCCTTGCCAGCCTGGTATGATTTCCTTTAATGGTTTGCCGGCAAGTCCTTTTTGCTCCCAAGCGTAGACGATGCCTCGATGCAGCAAGCTTTGCAGTATTGAAGCAAGCTCCTGTTTGCGAATATCCCACTTCTCCTCCGGCATAAAACGCAAAATCAGCTCTCGCACGCTCAAGCCGTGCTCAGCGGCTGCCAACTCCTCCAGCTGATTGCTTAGCTTCACCTCTATGGATTGCTGAAAAGAAGGCTTTAGAAGCATTTCTCGCATCCCGTCCGGCGTAACCAGATAGGATGCCACAATATCGCCAAGCGATTGCGCAATCTCTGCTTTCCGCTTAGGGATGAGACCCGGCGTGAACGGGACTCTGCGCCCTTTTATCCGCCACTCCGTCCTCGGTCGAAACAGCATTTGAATCGCAAAATGATTCGTAACTCCCCCAATTAAACCTGAAATCACGATTGAAAAAAAAATATAAAGCCATATCGGCATTTGTCCCATCCTCTCTTATCCCACCCTTTTGTATTCACCAAGGGAAATATGTCCTCATATGATAAGGTAATTCGTGCTTAACGCCTACCGGCCTACAGCTCCATATCGTCAGCCTCCTGCTTGGAAGGAGATTTAGGATGCTAAAAACAAAAGCAGCCCTGCAGGTGACCAATGCCGGCATGCTTCCAGATGACACTCTTGTAATTGGTGAAGCTTATATCAAGCAATGGAAGTTGCCTCAAGGCCAGCATATTACTTTACGGTTCGGATCGTTCCGGCAGCATGTCAAGCTGCTTCCATCCGCCAAATTAAGCGGAATTCGCATTAGCCAAGGTCTCGCTCGCCGGATGGGATTAACCCACGGCTCAACGCTCCGAATCCAATACAAGGCTTCGACTGCGACATTAATGCTTGGGCCATTAATTGGCGTACTCATCAGCCGCGACTATCCGCATATGCCTGATAAGCCTTTTGGCTCTATCACGATGTTCTGTAAAGAAATGACTGATGCTTGCAAAGCGCAAGGCGCTTATGCTTATTTTTTCACGCCAAATGAGCTAAGCGACAGCCGTTCGTCTGTCGAAGGCTGGATCTATGACCAAGGCTGGCGCAAAACGGCTATGCCACTCCCTGATATCGTCAGCAATCGACTAACTTCACGAAAATTAGAGAATAAACCCAGCGTACAACATTTTTTAAGAGAAGTAAAACAGACCTACAAAGGCTCGGTATTCAATGAAAAATTTCTTGATAAGCATGAGGTGTTTAGTGCGCTCAAGCAAGATGACGCGCTGCTCCGTTATTTGCCGGAATCGCATTTGCTGCGAGGCATGAAGACGTTGAAGCTCATGTGTCTCCGTTACAATCAAGTATTTCTTAAACCGGTACGCGGCAGCCTCGGGAAAGGCATCATTCGAATTACCCGCATGGAAGGTCAGCAATTTCAAGCACAATTCGCGACAGCCGTCGGATCCCGCAAGCAGCAATTCGCAACGATTAACAAGCTATACTCTGCTCTTTCAGCTAAGATGAAAACCGTTCGTTATCAAGTGCAGCAAGGCTTGCAGCTTATTGAAATCCAGAAGCGGCCGGTTGACTTTCGAGCATTAGTGCAAAAGAACAATACAGGTAAATGGGCGATAACCTCCATTGTCGCACGTACCGCCAGTGACAATCATTTCGTATCCAATCTGGCTAAAGGCGGTACTTTAAGCACGGTCAGCGATGCGATTAGCCGATCTAATTTGAGCGCAAATGTAAGCCGCCTAGATGCAGCCTCACGTTTGAGGCAAGCCGCACTTGCTATAGCCCAGGGAATCGAGTCAAACATGGAAGAGCATTTCGGTGAGCTAGGCATTGATCTCGCTTTGGATACCAGCGGCCATATTTGGCTGCTAGAAGTTAACTCAAAGCCTTCTAAAAATGATAATACCCCATTAACCGACGGCAAAATCAGACCTTCTGTGCGCATGCTTATCCAATATTCCCGGTTTTTATCGGGCTTTTAATGGGAAGGAGCTATATAAGCTATGAAAGCTATGGATGCTAAAAGCTTTATTATCGGAATTTTTGTTGCCGCAATAAGCAAAGGCTCCATGCTTTCAACTGCTGCAGAGGCTGTCAGGATGCCGGAGCCCGCTTTCTACGCCAGCCTCAGCGAAGCCGCTGACCGGCTCGGAATCAAGCTCTACGTATTCAGCGCAGCAACCAGTGCTGTCGATGAGCATGGCCTCACCTGCTTTCGCTATATGCAGCAGCATTGGGTGCGTATGAGGGAGCCGCTTCCTGATATTGTATATGACCGCTGCTTCTTCACCAGCAGAGCTGAGCGACAGACAGCCGCCGCTGTGCTGGAAAAGATCTGTCAGTACAAGAAGCATATTGTGTTAAGCGGCAATCTTCCTTCTAAGCTGACTGTCTATGAAGCGCTGTCCAAGGACAGCCGCATTGCAGCGTATCTGCCTGCAACCGACCGCTTCCAATCTGCGCTGCAAGTACAGGAGCTGCTTCACCGGCATTCGCAAGGAGTCGTTATAAAACCTTCCTCAGGTATGCAAGGCAAAGGTATAGTGCGACTTAGGAAGCTGCTCCTGCATAGCGGTTATTCCGCTCAAGGAAGAACGATTCGCAATAAGCCCTTTGCGAAATATTTTCCGACAGAACATGCTCTGATCCGCTGGATTGAAGCTTACAAGAACAGAACACAGCTATTGCTTCAGCCCTATCTGTCATTAACAAACGCTGAAGACACGCCATTTGATATTCGAGTATTGCTGCAGAAGGATGCCGCAGGACAGTGGAGGCATACCGGATCAGCAGCTCGTATTGGTCAGAATGGCTCATTGACCTCCAATTTGCATGGCGGAGGAAGCGCTGTGCAAGCCATCAATTGGCTAATACACAGCTTCGGCAAGGCAGAAGCCGAACGTTTACTCTCTAAACTCCATATAATAAGCCATTATACGGCTGAAAAACTGGAGAACAGCTTTGGTCGGTTCGCCGAGCTTGCCTTTGACTTCGGCTTAGAGCCTGACGGCAGGGTATGGCTATTGGAGGTTAATTCAAAGCCTGGCCGAACAGCCTTTCGGTTGAACGGCGATCAGCAGGCCAAGCAGCTTTCCATTGAGCGGCCGCTTTTATATGCACGCTTGTTATCTCGACGATTGCCGCCTTCCTCTATAACCAACGAAATTGCAAACGGCCGCCCGCTATTAATAAAGAAAGAACAGCATACACGGCCTTTAAACGTTCAGGAGGTTCATCAATGAGTTTGACAACCTGCACTATCCATTTCTCACAGCAATCAAATAAAGTCGTCTATATGTCCGGACCGCTGATGAAGCAACTAAAGCTGTCCGCCAAGAAGTCTGTTGTCTTCAAGCTGGGCAAGGAAACGATTACCGCTGAGGTCAAGCCGATCAAAAAAAACGGCAATCAAATCCTCCTAACATCAGCTGTCCGCCAACATATAAAAGTGCCTAAGAGCGGCAGTGTTTATGTCCAGCTTACCAGCGACAACCAGCTGCAAATTGGTCCGCTAGTCGGTATTCTCAGCGATTCAAGCAGTATTTCAACAAACCAGCCCTTCGGCTCGCGAACCGGATTTATTAAACAAATCATTCGCTATGGCGATTCCAAGGGTTATTTATTCGGATTTACTCCAAGCGATATTAATTGGCAGCGAGAAACGGTTAACGGCTACTTCCTTAACAATAACGGCTCCTGGTATCGCAAAGTCGTACCTTTGCCGGACGTAGTCTATAACCGTCTGCCAAGCCGCAAAGCCGAAACCTCAGCTTATATCCATTCGCTGCGGGATCGATTTGTCAGACGAAAAATTCCTATTTTCAATTGGAGCTTCTTTAATAAAGCAGATGTCTACAAGCTGCTGGGCAATGATCCTGAAGCGCTTGAGCATCTCCCTGAATCAATATCCGAACCTACATCGGAACAAATCAAGGATTTGCTTGAGAAGCATAAATTTATTTATTTGAAACCAACTGAAGGCAGTCTAGGCATCGGCATCTATCGACTGACCTACCACCCTAGCCGCGGCTACTTCGCCCGCTATCGCCGCAACGGCCAAAATGTTCTGCTGCGCTTCAGCCAGTTCCAGAGCCTAATGCGTATGCTCCAAGGCAGACATGGCAGCGGATTGAAACAGTATGTCATTCAACAGGGTATTCGGCTTATTGAGATTGACAGCTGTCCGATTGATTTTCGCTTTCATATGCATAAGGACGGCAACAATAAGTGGATAACGGCAGGGATTGGCGCCAAAAAGGCAGGACGCGGAAGCGTGACTACACATGTCAAAAACGGCGGTTCACTCATGACGCCTGAGCAAGCGCTAAACAGGACCTTCCATGGAGACGCTGATTCCATCTTGCAGAAAGCAAAACGAACAGCCGTCATGCTGTCCGAAGCCATTGAACGCAATTACCCGCATCGACTAGGTGAGCTTGGACTTGATATTGGCATTGATAAGGACGGATCCGTTTGGATGTTCGAGGCGAACGCGAAGCCCGGACGATCCATATTCAAGCATCCCGCGCTCAAATCAGAAGGGCAGGCTTCCGTTTCTTACATTTTGGATCACTGTATGTATCTCAGCCGATTTAAAGGAGGTCATGGCTAATGGATAGCAACCTTCCGGTTAATGTGAGCAGTAAAGAGGATCGCAACCGGAGGCCGGTCCTCGCCATACTGACGATGGATGATGATACGCAGCTTTTTCGGGGAAATCGCGAAAATTTCGCTGATCTCATTAGGACAGGGAACGCAATGGGGGTTATCGTTTATGTGCTGACAATTAAGCACTTGATATTCTCGCGCAACAGCCTAAAGGGCTTCATCTATAATCAGGAGACAAAAACTTGGATGAAACGGATGCTCCCTTTTCCGACTATTATTTATAATCGTATTCCGCAGCGTGAGGATGAGCTGCTGCCTGCAGTGCAGATGAAGCTGAATACCTGTCTGAAGCATCCGCACATTATGCTGTTTAATCATTCCTTCTTCAATAAATGGGATTTATTCGAATGGCTGCGCAAATCCAACGTTACAAGGCCTTATATACCGGCAACTCGCAAGCTGCTTTCGGTGAGTGGCTTGGTGAGGCTAATGCGTAAGCATAAGTTCATCTACTTGAAGCCGGAGAGCGGCAAAGCGGGCAAAGGCATTATGACGATCAGCGTGACTCCCCAAAAGACGCTTCCTTATCGGCTAAAAATACAAGAAAATAAAAAAAGCGCAACCTACAGCTGTTCAAGCGTTACGAAGCTGTGGAGCCGTATACAGAAGCAAAGCAGCGATGAGCCGTATATTGCCCAGCAAGGCATCAGACTTGCCGCGTTCAAGGAACGCAACTTTGATCTACGAGCATTAGTTCAAAAAAACATGCGCGGACTATGGGAGCTGACTGGCATCGGCGCACGGCTTGCCGGCGCCTCCAGCATCACTACCCATGTGCCCCGCGGCGGGATGATTGAGGATCCCGCCAAGCTTCTCGCCAGTTCTTTTAATGAAGAGCAGGCGCGAAAGCTATTAATTAGGGTGAAAAAAGCGGCTCTATTAATCGCCAAGCAAATTGAACGGGCATCCGGTCAATCGCTTGGCGAGATGTCTATGGATTTAGGAATCGACAATAAAGGGAACATTTGGTTCTTTGAAGCTAACTCTAAACCTATGAAGTTCGACGAACCTCATATTCGACAAAAGTCACTTGAGCAAATTTTTCACTATGCTTATTTTTTAAACAATAAGAAACGAAATAAAGCAGGAGGCGCTATACGATGAAGCTGGAGCTCCTAACTCCGCAACGCTGGCTGCAGCTGCGTGATCGACTAATTGCATTCGCCGCCTTATATAGTGATAAACGTCTAACACTAGCCTCGCTTCAGTCGCTTCGCAGCCTGGATTGTGCACAGCTAGGTAAAGAGCAGGCTGAAGCAGCTATTGCCGTCCTATCGCTCAAGGGGCGAATTAAAGGCATTGGATTTGCTTCTGACGGCGGCGAAGGCGGATGCTTAATTGTCGTTCATCCATCCGAAAGAGGCAATGGACTGGGAACCAAGCTGGCTAAGGCGCTGTTAGAGCAATCGGGCAGATTGACCTGTAATGTCGCCTTAGATAATCCAGCCAGTATGTTGGTCTGTTTTCATATTGGCATGAAAGCCGTATCGATGCATACCGGCCCTACCGGCAAGCCTACCCTTCGATTTGAAAGGGGGCTCTTCCATGACACAACCGGTGCTGGGTATACTGACGTTGTATCTCAATGACGAAGGACGGCTTGAAGAGAAGGGCATCTATCAGAAAATGACAGTCGCGGGACGCCGCTTGGGACTTGATGTGATCGTATTTACGCCAAAGGATGTCAACCATTCTGAGAAGCGCATCCACTCGCATGTTTTTAATCCAGAAACGAAGAATTGGTCGAGGAAGTGGACGGCTTTTCCCGATATGATTTACGATCGCTGCCGTATACAGCGCTCCTATCGGTTCGACCAGCTGATTAGCTTTCGATCGAAATACAAGCATCTCAACTTCCTTAATCGACCGCTGCGCAACAAATGGACGGTCCACCGCACCCTGTCAAAGGACGCTCGTTACAAATCCTACCTTCCAGCGACCAAATATGTCGACAGCGTAAAAAACGTAATTGAGATGCTGGAGCGATACCCGTTAGTCTATGTAAAGCCGATTAACGGCACTGGCGGAAGAGGCATTCTGCGAATTGAGCGACGGAGCACGAATAGGCTGCTTGTGCAAGGACGCAATCATTCACGAACTATTATTAAACCGCGGCTGCTGACAAAGGATGGACTCACTGACTATTTGGCCGACTGGAATTTAAGCAGCAAACGCTACATTGTCCAACAAGGCATTCAACTGAAGCTCCATAACGGGCGCGTGCATGATTATCGTTTACTCGTCCAAAAGAACGGCAGCGGGAACTGGGAATCGACAGGCTGCGCAGGACGAATCGGCGCTGAGCATAGCATCACCTCCAACCTTCATGGCGGCGGTCAGGCTATGGTCATGGATTCGCTTCTGAAGAGCTGGCTTCAAGATGATACGCTTATCAGGAAAGTGAAGGAGGAAACTTCCAAGCTGGGAACAGGAATCGCTGCATACTTGGAGCAGAGCTACGGTCGCTTGTGCGAATTGGCGCTTGACATAGCGATTGATCAGCGAGGAAAAATATGGCTGCTGGAAGTGAATCCAAAGCCTGCGCGTGAAGTATTTATTCAAGCCGGCGAGCTCGACGTATATAACAAAGCGATTAAACGGCCTTTGGAATATGCGCTGTGGTTAAGCAAGCAGAAGCAAGCAACGCGCAGACGCAAAACGGTCGCGTCTGGCGAATCTCGCATGCTTGAAGATGATGACGGCGACTATACGGACAGCATCTAGCGAGCCTAGCGGAAACGGCTGACGCCATCTCCAGGCGGCTTAGGCTAGTTTCCTGAACAAAACAAAAAAGAGCTGATTGAGCACACCATACCAGGTGCAGGCTCACAGCTCTTTATTTGTTGGCGGACAGCTTGAGAGCTGTCGTAATTTTGATGTTAACGGTCTCAGATAAGACTATTGTTCTTTAACGGTAAACTCTACTCTAACGGCACTCACTACTTTAACGACGATCCCATTCGCTAATTGTAACCTCTACCCCCAGCAGCAGTCCACTTCTCTAACGGTAAACTCTACCGTTAAATGATGTGCATATCGGGTTCACAGCGGTTTAGGGGAAATCCCTACCGTTAAAAACGAACAAGTCTGGCTACTTAACTGCTACATCAGAATATAAGGGAAGTTTTTTCTCTTAAAGGGTCGTTCCTGCTATCTCCAGCATTTTTAAAGGAAGCTTTTACCGCTAGCCACCCATGCAGAAAGTTAAACCCAGAAAGTTAAATCCAATAACTTACACGAAGTAAGGCCTTTAGGTCCGTATGCTTAGAAATTAGGCCATTCATTCAACTACTCTGAACCTCTCATGACTGAAGTCACGAGTGTTCTCGGCTCTTGCATAAACATCGGGTCATTATTTTACAGCTTTGCCCGTAAGCAGTCCAAGCTGTTCGCCCATTCGCACCTTCAGCCCAGTTGCCATGTCATCCCGCGGAACAAAGGTATCGTTCTCCAGAACGAGCACTACTGTAGAGCCGAACTCAAAGTAGGCCAGCTCGTCCCCCTTGCTCATCTCATCGCGCAATGGCTGCACATACTTTATGCTGCTCACATTCATTGCCCCGACCTTTACGACCGCCGTTTCACCAAAGCTATGCTTCATATAAGTAATTAATCGTTCATTTCGGCTTAAAACATTGCGCATGTAACGCAGACCAAAGTCATTGACCGGATATACCTTCCCTGCAATATGCTGACGATCCACAACCATTCCGCTGACCGGGGTATGAATCCGATGATAATCAGTAGGGCTTAAATAGAGGACGATGTAATAACCGTTATTATAGCTGGCTGAGCGAGTAGAATGGTTAAGCAGTTCACTGAGCGTGTAGGTCTGCCCCTTCACATCTAACATCGTTCCATCCTCGATGACACCGGCACCGGTAATAAGTGCATCCACCGGACTTACAAGTGAGTCAGCGCCATCATGGATGACGCGCTGCCCAGGCTTAAGCCGACGCGTAAAAAACTCATTCAAGGTTGTGTATTGCGCGAGCGGCTTCTCCGCTTCATCTATTACAATACCGTAGACTTTAGCAAAGCGCCGAATCATCACACGACTGGCAGGCGATTGCGCGAACTTCCCTGTCAGCTGCGAGATCCATTTGCGAGAGCTTAGCTCGGTCATTGTTTTTAACAACCACTTTTCCATTACGCTGACTCACAACCTTCCTCGATTGATTTTTTCAGTGTGCCATATCTAGTTATATTAATCAATACGAAAGCTATTCATTTATGTACTGTTTTTCATATAAATCTTATTAATTTCTTTATTATTTAGATGCTTGCTGTTCTACTATCTGTTCACTATAATGGGTTACAACGAAGACATCAATGGAGGATATGGTCATAATGAGAGAAAACCTTGCAATAAGTTTGCAAAAACCGCAAGCTATCCTATTCGATATGGACGGCACTCTTTTAAAAACGGATACGCTGCTCGCTATTGTCCATGAACGCGTATTTCACACTTTGCGTGAAGAAGGTCTGTACGTGGAGGAGACGCCTCCACTAGAGGCGTTGCTTGGATGCTTAGGCATGGTGCTCGATGACATATGGATGAAGCTGATGCCCAACAGCAGTGAAGAAGCGCGCAAGCGCGCGGATGTACTGCTGCTCCAATACGAGCTGGAAGAACTGGCGGCAGGGGTTGGCGAGCTGTATCCCTATGTGAAAGAGACATTAACTGAACTGCATAAACAAGGCATTAAACTGTTTGTGGCCAGCAATGGTTTGGAGCATTATGTGAAAGGCATCGTTCAGCATAAAGGATTGTCCGAGTTGTTTACAGGCTTGTACAGCGCTGGAGAGTTCGAAACCGCTACGAAGGTCGAGCTCGTAGCAAGGCTGCTGAAGGACCATAGCATCCAGACAGCTTGGATGGTTGGCGATCGCTCCTCCGATGTCGAAGCAGGAAAAGGCAATGGATTGCCGACAATCGGCTGCGCCTATGCGACCTACGGGCAATCGGCCGAGCTAAGCAATGCTGATGTTCAGATCCGCGATTTTCGCGTGCTGACATCGCTGCTTGCAGCCTCGAAATAAAAGCGTAAACCTAAAGCTCTGTGGAGAAGGTTGTTCTACTTTCGAGTATGGCTCCCCGAATCCCATAGGGCTTTTTTCTTTTTTACTATTATCTAATTTCGGACGGACTTTTTCCTGTATATTGCTTGAATTGTCGGCTAAAGAAGAATATATCCCGGTAGCCAAGCGCATCCGCAACCTCCGTCACGTTCATGCCTACATGCATGAGCAGATGCTGTGCGCGTTCAATTCGCGTATGGATCATAAAGGTCTGCACCGACATGCCGATGAGCTCCTTAAATTTCATGGAGAAATAACGCGGCGAGAGCTGGGCTCGTCCAGCCAGATCCTCCACTCGATGCGCAATGCTTGGATTTTGCCGAACGTAATTGGCTATCTCGTAGATCGCTTCCGTTAACTGATTGCTTGCCTTTTTCTCAATGGGTTTGTGCTGATCCTCGCGCAGCAGATGAATAAGCGAGCCCTTAAGCAGCAGCTGAGCCTCCTCCGTTGCAGCATAAGTCTGAACAAGAAAGAGCCTGACATATCTGGATAACATATATTCGAAATCAACCGTCTCCGTCAGCTTGCGGTACCGCTCCGGCACCATATTTAATGATTCTGTCACAGCAAAATGAATATAAGTCAATACAAGCGGCTTCTGCGGATTATGTGTTGCGCTAGTATAATCGCCTGGCCGAAACAGAAAACAACTTCCTTTGCCGACAGCGTAATAAGTTCCGTTAACTTCCACTTCCCCTTCGCCGCTCCATACATAGAATAGATCATAATTAGGCATTGGCTTTTCACGTCTCGGCCATTTCCAGCCCGGTTCGCAGACGATCTTGGCAAAAGCCGGCAATAGGATTAACGATTCCGGTGATATATGCAGCATACGTTATCCCCCCGTAACAAAGGTATGCCGTAATTTTATACCAGTGATGAAGTATTGCGCAAGCGAACGTTTAGCACTTTTGTCAATGTAATGTTCATGTTCTCAAAGTGAAATAAATGGTATAATATTAGCCGTAACTATAAAAAAGTACAAATGATGATTTTGGAAGGATGGAATGATGTCCATGAACCAATTAGCTCAACAATTGAATCAGACGTTGCAGACAGAATCACCTAACGTTTTTGACATGCTATCTGGCATCGGCAAAGCAATCTATTTCCCAAAGGAAGGCATCTTGAGCCAATCCGCAGAAGCAAAGACTAAAGCGACTAAATTCAACGCTACTATCGGTATTGCAACTGAAGGCGGAGCGCCTATGCATTTGAAGGTGATTCAAGACACGCTGTCTTCATACAATCCGAAGGACATATATGAGTATGCTCCGCCGGCTGGGAAGCCCGAGCTTCGCAGCGCATGGCGTGAGAAAATGATAAAGGACAATCCGGGGCTTGAAGGAAAAAGCTTCAGCAATCCCATTGCGACCAACGCTTTAACGCATGGCCTAAGCATCGTTGCTGATCTGTTCGCTGATACTGGCGATGCTGTCATCATTCCAGATAAGAACTGGGAGAACTATGAGCTGACTTTCGGCATTCGCCGCGGAGCAGAGATCGTCGAGTATCCTCTTTATAACGAGCAAATGCGCTTTAACAGCGCTGGGCTGCGTACAGCGCTTCTTGCACAGAAAGATAAAGGCAAAGCGATCGTCATCCTTAACTTTCCGAACAATCCGACTGGCTACACGCCCGGCGCCGATGAAGGCGATGAGATCGTCGCCGCGCTTCGCGATGCGGCTGAGGCCGGCATTAATGTCGTTGCCGTGACGGATGACGCTTATTTTGGATTGTTTTTCGAGAATTCTCTGCAGGAGTCTTTATTCTCAAAGCTTGCTGACCTGCATCCGCGTGTGCTGGCCGTTAAGGTTGACGGAGCTACCAAGGAAGAATACGTATGGGGCTTCCGCGTTGGCTTTATCACCTATGCCGGTACTTCAACAGCTGCGCTTAACGCGTTGGAGCAGAAAACAATGGGCATCATCCGCGCTACCATTTCCAGCGGACCGCATCCTTCCCAAACCTTCGTGCTTCATGCGTTGAAATCGCCTCATTTCGAGGAGCAGAAGGCTGAGAAATTTGAAATTATGAAGGGGCGCGCCAATAAAGTTAAGGAGCTGCTCGACAGCGGACGCTATGGCGACGTATGGAGCTACTACCCGTTCAACTCCGGTTATTTCATGTGTCTGAAGCTTAGCAGGGTCAAAGCAGAGGATGTTCGTCAGCATCTGCTGAATGAATACGGCATCGGAGCGATTGCCTTAGGAGAAACAGACCTGCGTGTAGCTTTCTCTTGCATAGAGGAAAGCAATCTCGAGGAGCTGTTCGACAGCATCTACAAAGCAGTGACCGATCTGCTTCAACGATAATACGAAAAGAAGCGATGCAGGAGTTGAGTTTGTTCAATCCCTGATCGCTTCTTTTTTTATTGTCACCGTCAATCTTCATCCGCTTCCTTGACTATCTTCTTTCTAAGTCTGCCAGGTCGTATGAGCGTATAAAGCAAAACGGCCGCTATCATTGTAATTAACGGAGCTGCTAAACCGATCTTTAGGAGCGGCAAGCTGCTAACAAGCCACATAACGCCTGCACTTATGAGAAAAGCTGCTCGATCCACCTTCAAGTATTGCTCAATGCGGTGCGATTGCGGCAGTGGATAGACATGCTGCCATACAGAGTAGCGATGTGTATGGCGCAGCGCGCCAAGCTGAACTGCCAGCACGATAACAAACAGTCCGTATGCGATTGCTGCTCCCCAACCAGACCATACACCAGAATCTGCGACCATCCAGCATACTAAACTACCCAAAAGCATCACTCGAATAACAATTCCGCCTATTTCAGTACGAAGCAAAGATGCCGTGTACAGGTAGACAAAAGTATTGCGATTGGAATAAGGCACTGCACTCAGCAAACTATTCAAGTAGCTTCTTCTTGCCACCTTGGACGATTGAGATGGAACATCGATGAACATTCCAAAAAACACATAATAGCGCTTGCGAGTTCGCTCCTCCTCCTCAATCAGCCTTTCCCATGGGAAATGATGCTTGTCCGGCACTCTGTATAGCATAAGAAACAGCAGAGCAACGAGCAGCGTAAAGGCAGCTGCTTGCCACAGCACGCACGTTAACCAAGCGTACAATAAAACTGCCGTTAAAGACCATCTAAGCAATCGAAGCAGCATGCGCATGCCCGGCCATGCCATTCGCCGCTCTTGCCACGCGCCCCATACATTGCCGAGCTTCAATAAAGCTGCTGACGCAATAATAAAGAAGCCATCGATTAGCATGGCGCCTTGCCGATAAATAGGCAAATACAAAAGCAAGACAAATGCAATAAGAAGTCCGCAGCCTAAGGTCGTATATCGAAGCGAATGCTGCAGATACAGCTTCATCTCACCTTCACGCGGCATAAGAAACACTTTATCCGCGGAAGCTAGCCAAGTGCGCAGCGGGCTCCAGCAGATCGACAGCGTAAGCACAGCCACACCAACGCCTGCAATCGGAAACTGGGACGGGAGCTCTTGAATGAGCTTGAAATAGCCGATTGCTCCAGTTATTACAAATAACGAAAGAAACGCCGGAAATCCGCTTTGTCCCATATAACGTAAATAAGGCATGATCTCTTTACGAAAGCGTTTAGCGCGCCCAGACCATAATGCTGTCATTTGTGCTGCGACGTTCATTGCGGACGCCCCCCGGCGACCAGCTTATAGAAGGCTTCCTCCAACGTGCCGCCTTGAACGGTGAGGCCGGCAGCCTCAAGGATTTGCTCCAGCGTACCTTGCGCAGCAATCGCGCCTTGATGCATGACTATAAACCGATCGCAATACATTTCCACTGTCGATAAAATATGAGAGCTCATGAGGATTGCGCCTCCCTGCTCTTTAACCTCAACAAGCTGATCAAGGAGCGACCGAATTCCGAGCGGATCCAAGCCCAGAAACGGCTCATCGATAATATAAAGCGGAGGATTAGCCAGCAGAGCATTCATAATCATCACCTTCTGACGCATTCCCTTTGATAGATGAGCAGCGAATGCTTTTCGTTTAGGCAACATCTGATACTGTTCAAGCAGCTTCTCCTTCTTCTGCTCGAATTCTGCCTCGTTTACAGTGTAAGCCATTCCCGTCAGCCGCAAATGCTCCTCTACCGTCAACTCATCGAACAGCACCGGCGATTCCGGCACATAGGAGAACGCTGCGCGATATTTCTCCGGATCTTCATCAAGCGTCGTTCCATTCACTTGAACCTGTCCCTGCTGCGGCTTCATCAGTCCTAAAATATGCTTGATCGTCGTGCTTTTTCCTGCTCCATTCAGCCCGATTAAGCCAACCATCTCGCCTGAGCTGATTTCAAAGCTAATATCATGAAGCACCGGCTTGCGCGGGCTGTACCCGCCTGTTACGTTTTTCACCTGCAATATCGGTTTCATAAAGTCCATTTCACCCTCAAACCATGTTAATATCTACTATTAAGCATACCGAATAATGAGCACAATATCAAAAAAAGAGAGAGCCTCTCTTTTTAAGAGAGCCTCCCCCTTCAGGTTATGCGTTAATTATAAAATATCAATCGATTTCACCAAGTTATCTTGTCCTTTAATAATGACAGCCTGACCTACTTTTAACTTAGATACATCGCCAGTTATCGTTACATCAGATGCGACATCTTTAATGAAAATAACCGTTTGAGAGCCATCAACTCTCGTAACCGATATCGAATTTATCTTGCCCTGATCATTGTGGCCAAGGGAATGAATGGTGCCAAGCTCCTGGAAGCCGACCGCTATAGGAGCGCTCTTCGTTACTTCAATGAAGACGACACGCCCTTGGAAAGTTCTGATCAGCACCTCGTCACCTGCTGCCAGCGTGCTGGCTGCCGATTTTTTGCCATCCTTAAAAATAAACACATTCGCGTCAAGCGCTATCGTCTGCTCTACATTGCCGCTCTTAACAACGGTTACTGCGCCATTCGCCACAGCTCCTTTTAGAACGCCTGTTATAGCTTGGGCATCGGTATCAGGCAGCTGACTGTCTGTACGATCAAGAAGCGCAGCGAGCTCAGCGCGCGACACGGGCTGGTTCGGACGGAAGGTTTTATTGCCCTTCTTATCGACATATCCAGTAATGATGCCTTTATCAAGCGCAAGCTTTACATAGCCGACTGATCCAGCCGGTATTTGATTCGCATCAGCGAAATCAAGCTTCGTATTATTGAGCTTCTTCGCTTCATCCTCAAGCTTCAATGCTTTCACAAGTAATATGGTTGACCATAAGCGAGTTGCATTGTCAGCGGGCTTTACTTCAGTATCGGTCTCAAAGAACAAATCATTTTCCAGCGCTACTGCAATGTAGCCTGTCGCCCATGCATATTTCTGCTCAATCTGCTTCGCATCCTTAAAGTGCAGATCCTGATTTATCGCCGCTTCTGTCTCAGCTTGGTCGCGCAGTCCCATCAATCGAACAGCTGCAACCAATGTTTCTATACGTGATATCGTTTGGTTTGGCTTAAATGTGCCATCCTCATATCCTGTGAAGATGCCTTTAGAAGCAAGACGCATAATGTATTCGATAGCCCAAGCCATTTCCTTCTCATCCTTAAAGTTCCAAACCGCCTTATGCTTCTCCTCCTGCTTTTTATCATCATCACGCTTGTTATGTTTATTCCCATTTCCTTTCGCATCTGCGAATGCTGAGGTTGTACCACCTGCAAGCAACATTAGAGCCATTGAAGATATAACTGCTTTTTTCATCATTGATTTTTTCATCATAAAAAGCCACTCTCCTTTTCAACGTTGCGGTTACTCCGCTTAACTGCCTTCGCTAATACGTTTCGAGGGCGGCAGTTCGTTTTAAGAGGGTGGCTTTCCTTTTTGTCTTAAAAATAGGCAATCTGAACGAGAACAAATGGTTCTTTAGAACTTCTTTTTATTTACTGTTTACTTGCTCTTTATTTGCTCTCTTCACGTTTCGCCTTCAGCCATTTAGGTGCGCCTTTATCTTTGTTGTTGCGTTTACGCTCTTGCTTCGCAGCAGACTTTTGCGACTTGACAGGCTGAGCAGCCTTTGGTTTGGAAGTCTCTGACGCATGTGCGGGCTTAGATACCGAGCTGCGCTTCACCTTTGGCGACTGACTCGTCTCCTCTATGCTTGAAGATGCATCGCTGACAGACTGTCGACCTTGCCTCAAATTCTGCTTGTCCATCGACTTGCTCTTAGCGCTGCCCTTGGAGTCAGACGCATTGCGCTTAAATTTCGTAGCCTCGCGAAGCTGCTCTTCATTTAGCAGCTTGCCTCGGAACATCGTTCTCTCATCAAGCGTAATTTCTAGCTGCTTGCGGAACTTGTCCACAATGAACAGCTCCTGAGGAGTAACAATCGACATGACTGTGCCCTTGCGTCCCATTCTGCCTGTGCGGCCAGCGCGATGCACATAATGATCCGCATCGAATGGCGGATCCAAGTTAATGACCAGCGGCAAGCCTTCAATATCGAGTCCGCGCGCCGCTACATCTGTTGCGAGCAGCAGCTGACAGCCGCCTTCGCGGAATCGAGCCAGCGTCGCGGCTCTTCGCTGTTTATCCGCGTCTCCATATATCGCCTCAACCGTAAAGCCCTCATATTTCAGCTTAGATTCCCAATTCGAAATCTGATCAGTATCATTGAGAAACAGAAGCGCTGATCGCGGATTAAGCAATCGAATAATACGGCGCGCCGTGTCTGTCTTATCTCGCTTATCACTCACGATATAATAGTTATCGATCGTTTCCGACACACGATGCTGCGGCGCAATTTGTATACGAAGCGGATCTTTCATCCAGCGGCCTTCGAACCTTGACATCTGCTCAGGATAGGTCGCTGAGAAGAAGGACACTTGCCGATCGCGGCCGAAGGCGAACAGCAGCGTCTCTACCTCTTTCGTTGAGCCGAGCTCAAACACTTGATCCGCTTCGTCGATGACAAGCTGAGTAACATGATGCAGCTTCAGCTTATTTAGCTTGTGCAATTCATGTATCCGACCTGGTGTGCCGATTATCAGCTGTGGATGCAGCTTAAGCTTCTCGATTTGTCGTTTAAGTGCCGCTCCTCCTATTAGCTGCTGCACACGAATGCCCAGCGGCTCCGCATAGTAATCCGCAACCCGAACAATCTGCATCGCCAGCTCTTGTGTCGGAGCTATAATAACGCCCTGAATCGCCTTTGATTCAGCGTTTAGCTGCTGCAGCAGAGGCAGCAAATAAGCAAGCGTTTTGCCGGTTCCTGTCTGAGAACGAGCCGATACATCACGTCCACCAAGTAAAGCTGGTATTGCTTCTGCTTGTATAGCGGTAGGATTGGTTAATCCATTTGCAGTCAATCTTTCACACAATAAAGAGCTAAGTCCGAGCGCTTTCCAATGCTCTGAGTTTTCCATTCGTTCGATCTCCTCTGTAACTCTTGTTCTATTTTCGATTCAGCAATCCGCCGAATATACGATCAATAAATCGCGGAAAAAGTCCATACAGCTTGATGCCCGCTCCCGCAGCCGCAGGCATATCCACCTCTGCTCTGCGCTTTTCCATCATATAAATGATTTTTTCAGCTACCTTCTCGGGTTTCAGCATAAACCAGCCTACATTTTTCACATAAGTGCCGTCAGGGTCCGCTTCCGCGAAGAACGGAGTATCAATAGGCCCTGGATTAATAGAGGATACCGTTATTCCGGACCCCTTAAGCTCCATTCGAAGCGCATTCGTAAATCCCAGCACCGCATGCTTCGTTGCAGAATAGCCTGTAGACTTCGAGGTAGCCATCTTTCCAGCCATGGAAGCTACATTAATAATATGACCCATCCCTTGCTCTTCCATATGGGGCAGAACAGCCTTTGTGCAGCGTACGACCCCCATATAATTCGTGTTCATCATATTCTCAAAGCTGTCAATAGGCGCAGCTTTAAAATATTCAAATTTTCCATAACCCGCATTATTAAGCAGAATGTCGATGCGCCCGTACTTTGCGATGACTTTATCAACCGTATCCTGCACCTGCTCATTTCGTGTGACATCCATCTGATAGAAGCTGCACTCGCCCTTCACTCTTTGGGCAACAGCTTCCAGCTTGGTCCTGTCTCGACCTGTTAGAATTGGGATTGCTCCTCGCCTGGCAACCATTTCCGCCACTAAAGCGCCAATGCCGCTTGAAGCTCCCGATATGAATATAATCTTGTTATCCAGCATCCAACATCACCCAATTCCAAGTTTACTTCATTCCAATGCCAGACGCAAAAAAAAGCTCCCTCAGGAGCCTTTTCTGCTGTTATCAAGCAACTAGCACTTGTATGTCCAATTGTCCAATTCCATCCATAAGAAGCGGGATCGTCAAAGCCTTCATTGCACTAAAGCCCGCTGAATTAGCGGATTGAATAACCTTAGGAGGCGTAATATCAACCTTCACTCCTTGATTAGACAATAAGGTGCTCGCATTTCCGCTAATCATATTTCCTAGCTCCGAAATAGCGCTTCTAACAATTTCATTAATTTCAGAAATTTCAAAGCCGCCCATCATGGCCGAAACCATTTTCATTGCTACTTCTTCACTTAACCCGAAGACAATGTTACCGTTCATTTGCCCATTGAGACCAATTTGAATCCAAATATAGTTCTCGACAAATTTAATATCCTTCACTCCGAGTTGGCCCGTTTCTGGTCTTACTTGAACCACTTGCTCAATTACGACCTTAGCGGATTCTAGAAACGGATTAATTAACTCAGCCTTCATTGGATCAAACCGCCCCTTTTCGACAAAATTCGCAATTAAGCTGTCTTATTTAGTATTGTAACTTAAGTTAATAGTAAATGTATACTAGAAATATAGAAACCCTAAAACTTTCCTACTATGTTGCTATACTATCCTACTAGATAAAAATTGGAATTCACAAGACAAGAGGCTTCCGTCTCAATAAGACAGATGCCTCTTTGCTCCGACATTATGGTGTTTTTGTCTAGACCGCCTTAACCGCCGTTGCTCTGCGATAACGCATACGAATTAACCTTAACCGTTCATATAGCAGCTCTACAGGCTGAGGCAGCTCATTAGCATCCGTAGAGCCGTACACATGCTGTAAAAGCGGCTTCAAATAACGATCCCCAACAGCTTGCAACGCTTCCCATATTTGCTGCTGCTCCTCATCAGTCATCACTGACAGCTCCCTATTGATAAGCGGCTCCATATCATAGCCTTCCTGTTCCAGCTGCTCGATCCGATCAAGCAATTCTCGCCTAGACAGCTCCAGCGTACTTTGCAGTTCAGCTATTGTGCTTCCTTGTTGAACCGCTGAGAGGATATGCTTCTTAATCTTTTGCCGCTCCATTTGACCTTTAAATTTCGTTTCCTTCTGCTTAAACAGCCATTCCGTGTACATAGCAGGGTTCAATTGATTATCGACCCAATCTAGAGGAAAGCTTGTCAATTGCTCCGTTTCATTTGTAATGGCCAGAACCTCCGCCCCGTATGCGCTGTGCTTGACCGCGCCCCAGCCTGGTATTTGCTTAAGCTCTTCTTCTGTATGCGGGATAAAGGCGCTGATCATCCATAAAATTCGGTTAGTCACCACTAGAAACGCAGACTTCTTCTCGGCAACCGCCTTGCTTCTGCGCCATTCACGCAGCTTTTGAAACAGCTGTTCATTGGCATGAAGCTCACCGTAGCATTGCAGCATAGATATCATATTGCCAGCTGAGGCAAGACGATCATCCAGCATGCCATCGATAATCGGAACATAACCTGCGCCCATCTTCTTGGCTACGCCATGGCGGAACGCAATCATCATATCCTCCCAAGACAGACCCTCATACCAGTTCTCTTGCAGTTCCTGCCCCGCAAGACCCTCCATCCAAATCACGACCCATTCTCCTTGACGCTCACAGATCGACAGCTGTGCGCTGAGTACGCCATTCTCCAATGTCGATCTTTCAAATGTGTTTAGAAATACGATTTGCATACTTGTTCACTCCTACAGTTCATAAATTGATCGAACAATAATGAACGACACTGCCGAGAAGCAGGCTTGCAAGCATGCAAATCAGGATGGAACGGACAACAAAAAACACCCCTCCTGCATAAGCAAGTGAGGTGCTTCCTCCGTTCAATTATTCGATTATTTCCATATTATCACAGCAGTTTCTATGTGACAAGCTTTTTGTTGTATAATAATGACTAACAATGATCTAACTATAAGCCAGCTATAGAATTAACTCTTAACCAACTACTGACTATTGGAGGCCTGAGCCCTATGCTGCCTAATTATGACTTTATGTCTGATACAACAGAGGACACATCTTCACGTTTTGTTACTTTTATAACGCCAAGCCTCAATCGCTTTGATCTAGCGATTACGACTACGAACCGCTTCTACGGAAAGAAGCTCGTTACTGACCTGCAGGGTGGGCGGACAGCTATTATTGGACCTGATGATTTGGAAGAAGAAGGATATTTGGAACATGTATTTAAGATTAACGAAGAACAAGCGGCAGAGCTGTCGCAATTTTTGTATTTAATCGTTGGCACTGTGAATTTTACCGATTAGTTGGGGTACGATCCTGACAAGCCTTAACATTATCGATCGACATGTTATATAAAAGCCCTTACCGTAATTGTAAGGGTTTTATGTAACTATGACTGCTCACCATAATCTCAAAAACTAAATTGAAAACGAATTAATCGTTCCTCTGAGAGCTTAGCAAGAAAAGAAAAAAGCTCAGATTCACATGTCATCCGATCAATGCTATACTCGTCAAGCAGTAATTGAACGAGATGCTCCACCTTTACAGGCTCCTGCAGGAGTTCCCATATTCGGCTTCCGGTATGTCCAAAGAAATAACATTTATTATCCCTGTTATTTAAATAGACGGATGGCTCATCGCTATTCATGCTGAGAAGCAGCTCCGGATTTCTTTTAACGATCAAATGAGCCGATAATGTTGTAGAAGTATTACACGGTACAATAACCTCTTGTCTTGTTCCCACGTATTAACACTCCTTCAAGGTTTAGACCAGCTTATCCATTCCCCTTAAACGATCATTTCGTATTGACTGTTTAACAATGAGCTGAATAAGCCCTGTTTATCTTCGGATAGCTTAGTAAACTTACCGTTTTGAACAACTTTACCGTTATCCATGACAATGACCTGATCCGAATTGCGTACGGTCGAAAGACGATGCGCAATAACTATTATCGTCATATGTCCCTTAAGCAGCTCAATCATTTCTTGTATCTTCGTCTCATTAACGGTATCGAGTGCACTTGTCGCTTCATCCAATATAAGTATGGACGGTCGGCGCAAGATCGCTCGAGCAAGTACAACTCGCTGCCTCTCTCCTCCGGACAGACGCACGCCTCTATCTCCTATAATTGTATCGATTCCTTGCGGAAGCTTAGCAACAAAATCAGTTGCAGCGGCGAATTGCAGAGCTTCCCACATATCTGATTCCGTCGCATTGTTATTCATCATCTGCATATTTTCTCTAATAGTTCCGTGGAATAAGAATGGATCCTGCGGAACGTAGCTGATGGATTGTCTAAGCGATAACAGCTCTTGCTCCATTAGCTCCCTGCCGTCAACGAGTACTTTCCCACGATCAGGCTTAAGTATGCCCATCAAAAGATCTACAAGAGTGCTTTTCCCTGCTCCTGATTGTCCGACTATGGCAGTCATGCCGTTAACAGGGATTTGCACATTAATGTTTTCCAGTGTGTATCCCGGTATCTCCTGACTATATTTAAAATACACATTTTTGCATTCTAAGCTATGTAATAGTGAAAATGAAGGAGACGACTGCGAATTATTTTTAATTGTATTAAATTCTCTTGCATTATTTGCCTCAACCTGCAGTTCATTTAACACTTTAAAAGCCGGTAATAGTGCAGAAATTTGCTCTAAGTTAGCTTGAATGCCTGTAAACCGCGGCCAAAGTCTAGCGAATATAGCCATCACCAGCAGCAAATTCGCCCCTTCGTTTTTAAAAACTGTCACAGAGCAAAAAATAAATAAAGCAATCATGAACGTTGAGGAAAGTTTATAAATTAATTGAGAGTTGCTTCGAATGATCATGCTCATTTGTCGCTCTTCAAAGGATTGCTTCGACCATTCTTGAAGCCACTCGTATCGGGCTTGTTCCAAAGAGTTGCTTTTAATATCTTTCATACCGTTGAAGTGATCCACAATGCCTGCTAAGAAACCTTCATATAATTCAACTGCTCGCTTGCCAAAGGTATGTGACTGCTTGATCAGCCGTCTGGATAGTAAAATAACGAAAGTACCGAAGATAAGAACGAATAAGGTCATTGGTGAAGATATAAAAAAAGCGATTCCAATCTGTACGACTGTAAAGATAAGCGACGCAGCAAATTGAAATAATAGATAAGCCCCGCTCGTTACCTTTGCAAGCTGTTCCGTAAATACCGCAATTAAATCGGATTTACGCTTTTTCATGAAAAAGGACCATTTCGCATACAACAGCGCTTCATAAATTTCTAATCTTACATGATTAATAAAGCCGTTTAGTATACGATTCTCCCGAATGCTCATACTGCGGCTTACAAGGCTTTGACAGCTGACAATTGCGATATAAATAAACAATACGATCAAAAGAGCCTGCAGCATAGGCAGCGATTGAAGGAAATCAAGAAGCTCGATGCCGGGAAAGTGAATAGTTCCGCTGTCTATCACCCCGATGATAGTGAGCAATGGTATTAATAGTAATACTCCCACGCCATCTAGCAGCCCGACAATCATCATTCCTAACAGGTTGAAGTATAGAATACCTCCAGCATACGTATGCAGTTTCTTCGTGAAATAAACAATGTGCTTCATATGCTCCTCACAATCCTTATCAATAAACGATCTTAGCGAAGGTCCCGGTCGTTGTAAACCGCTCCATACCCTCTGAGCCAGTCACATATATCGTGCCACTGCGCAGCCATGCATGAGCAATCATTTTCCCAGACTCATCTCTAGCCGTCCCCAAATACAGTGTGCTTGAGATTCCTCGTCTCTCCAGCATTCTCAATGCGGTAATTGCACGAACTAAGCATTTTGTCTCCCAGAAGGTGTTCCTATCCACAATATCAATGGTCTGTCTTATTGTGGAAATTATTCGGTGATCTTCACCGCGATATTCGTTGCTCGTCTCTTTCATATAATCGCCAAGTGACGGAGCAAGCTTTGCAAATGAAAAAAGAAGCAGCCTAAGTCTAGTAACCGACATAAAATAGGTTGCTTCTATTACTAGAAGCATAGTCCTTCTATCCATTGTAAAAATTGCTTTCACACGATTAAACAGCTTTCTCATCGTCTGGCCCTTAGTATTGAATATGAATCAGGTTCTCTGAATGCAAATGGTTAATAAAAGGCAGCAATTGTACTTCGCAAGTAGGTCGATCAACATCATAAATTTCTGTAAGCAGTGAAATCAAAGCAGAAAACTGAATCGGTTCTTTCATATGCTCCCATATTAGGCTTCCCATCAGCCCTAAGTTATAATATTTACTATTTTCTATACTTAATATAACTTTCTCGTCTCCCATATCACTGGAGATGTGATTTGGATTATGACGAATAGTAGCTTGCAGCAACTTGCCTATTTCATTCTGGGATAATCCGCTAGTTTCAATATTATTCATTGTTTCTTGTCTCCTCCTTGGATACTGTAGTTAAAATGAAGTCAGCGAGCTGAGGAATCGAATACTCGTTAATGGGTCTTTTTATCCTGTACATGGGTATCATTTGACTTAGGCTGGCGGAAAATTTAAAGTGCCAATCCACAAGCCCCATTCTAGGCAATAAAAATTGTCTAAATGTATGTTGATATAACATAGGCAGACTTTCCAGCTTATTTATAGGATTAAAGCTTGCACCCGCAACATCTGTAGTTGAGAGCTCGAATATGCCAGCTAGCGGCAATGGCTCAGAGCAATAATTATCTCTCACTGAAACACAAAATTTCGTAGCTCTACCAAAGATGGGACGCAGACTTGTGTTTTCCATTCCAAATGAATCTAGACTATTTTGCCACAGCTTTTGCTGCGGATAGGATGGATATACTATGGGTTTATTCATATTATTATCAATAACCAACGGTACAATATCATCTGATAGAAGAGTAAAGCCTTCCTTCAATAGTGCGGTTGTTAGCGTTGACTTTCCAGCACCGCTTTCGCCAATAATGGCGTAGACCTTATCATTTGAAGCTATCGCACTGCCATGCAAAGGGAATACAGATCTTTGAAGTAAAACAACACCCATACAGGTCCCTAAAATGTAAAGCCTAATGATATCTTCATCAACACCTTCATAAGGTGAAACGATAATCGTTTTACCCTCATTAATCTGAAAAACACCTGCATTTTTGATACTCATAGTAACCTTTAGCGCATTGGCAATATATTGGTCATCATTTAGGGGAACCCTATATTGCAGTAATGGGTCTACAGTAATATTTATATCAACTAGCAGCGGATCGATTCTTGACGGCAACAGCTCAGGGAATGCTATTTCGCTGCAGATTAGCAACCCGAATGCTTGATAGCACTCTCTTGTTCCTGTATTCAGCATTTTGTCCACTCCCGAATTGGCGTAATTATCTCAAAGCCCTTATTGTGAAATCCAATAAGGGCTTCGATTTCTTTAAACAAGCTTTCCTCAAGAGCATATGATTAGCTCCAAGTAAGGTCTGGTCTCGGAGTATTAACCGGATAATCTTGATCAAGACTATTCCCGTTAGTTGGATGAAGCTCAGTCATGTTTACATGAAGAACTTCTAGTTCCGGCTTGCTCCATTGTTTTTTTTCCATATCTATCACCTCCTTCTATAATTTACGGTTCATAAACCGATTTAAAATCAAGCACCACATCAAAATCCGCAAGTTGTCATCAGAAGCCTGATCTGGTTGGGCTTCTCTTGCTTTATACTGGGATAGCGCCTTATCTAGCTTGCTTTTATCAATATATTGCAGCAATCTTGCATTCTGACTCATTTCTTCAGCTTCATTAATAAAAGTGTCCCAATGCGGTTTTATCCGGTGAAGCCAATCTTCGCCTTGTGAGCCTCTAACATGTTGGTTTAACCGAACCTCATCTGGAAGCATGCCGTCTGTTGATCTGCGAATGAGTGCGCGGCTGTATCCATCAAGTACATATTGATCTTCAGGCACCGAGAGACAATATCGTATAGTTCTAATATCATTAGTAGGATCGCGACCTAATATGTTATTAGCTAATGACAGCTTAGTTGCTAGAGTATTTGTAGAATTCCAATGGAATGGTTCTCGGAAATGCCACCAGCGAAATTTATATATATTGTTTTCCAAGAACGAACTAGACTCATCCAACCCATGCTGACGAAGCAGTTCGTACACCTTTGTCTTCTCAGCAAAGTCTGATCGTATGATAGACTCAGGTTTTATATCCACTTCTTTCTTATTTCTACTAAGTAACGGAAAAGAAGCGTTCAATATTGAGCTTAGAACTCTCTTACGTCCCGTACCCATCCGAAGACTATATACTTTTATTTCCTTTAGCAATCTTAGCCACCTTAACTGCTTAAGTAATAGTGAATACCCTTCAATTGCAAATCCCCAAGATACAGTCATATTGCCACGTCCACCAGATAACAGTATACCTATATCTTGTTCAGCTGCTTTCTCATAAATGCCTCTAACCCAAAAGGTATTCATAAAATTCTTATATGGCATTTCTAACAAATCAAGATTAGTGTCTATATCAATGTACGAGTTCCGATCCTTAAAATCTAAGTAATGCGCATCTATACCGCCAATGTACTCAACTGTTTTTTGAATATATGGAGATTCATTTGCAACGTTATAACGAGGAGTAAAATCAATAAAGTCCTCCGGCGGTATATAACTAAACGTATGTAATTTACGGTTGGTGTAATTAAGGGACCTAGCAGCATAAGCAACAACTGATCCTGAATCCAATCCTCCACTAAGTTGAGAACCTACTCCCCTATGTGTTCGCAAACGGTCATTGACAGCTCTCTGAAATATTTCTTGGAATGCCTCTACATATTGCTCATCAGTTTTGAACCGAGTCTTACTTACATTATCAAGAACGGAATAGGAGGTAACCTTCAATTCACCTTTAACTACAGTCAATGAGTGTGACGCAGGCAACTGCCATATGTTGTTATAGACAGTAGTGGCAGAATCGACAGCGGGGATCGCCACATTGATTGCTAAATATTGCGCCAGCCATCCCTCATTAAGACTACGCTCAACTTCTGGTAGCTTTAACAACGGTTCAATAATTGTGCAGATGGCAATTCGAGTGCCATCCCAATGGTAGTACAATGTTCTTGTCCCTGAAAAGTCTCTGCATGCGAACAACTTATGCTCTTTTTCGTCCCATATAATGAATGAAAAATCCCCGATGAGATGCTTAGGGGAATTGTCGCGCCATTTCACATAGGATAGAAGTATAAGCTCCGTATCTGTTATTTCCTTCCGAAGACCATTCTCGATTCCAAGCTCTTCAAATAGTTCTGCGCGGTTATCAATAATTGCATCTGCCGTAATAACAAGTCCTCTTTCGGCATCATAATATGGATTTCTTTCTCCCACTGACTCCGGGGTTATCCATTGGTTGTGACATCCCAAGAATACATTCTGTTTGCTCCAAGCATACGCACTATTGCATGGGTGTACGGATAATGACTCCATCAGATTGCTTCCATCAGTTTTTACGTCATATTGTTCTTCTCTATGGAAGACTGCCGTAATTGCGCTCATTAATTTCCTCCGTGAGACCCACGTCATATATTGTGAATATTATGTATCTAAAAAAGAACGAATCGTTCTATATAAAGAACACAGCTATATGATATCCCTTCTTACAGGAGCTGTCAATTCAATTTCCTATCAACTTATTCTCGTTTCATTGTTGCCCATGTTCAGCCCGCTACTTTCTTTACCATCTCATTTTGGTTATAATAGCAAGTATTACAGCACTTTGAGGAAAGCGGAGGAGTTTATCATGATAGGAGAACGCATCCAAGCACTGCGCAAAAGAAATGGTCTGTCGCTCACCGAGCTGTCTCAAAGAGCAGGAGTAGCCAAGTCTTATTTAAGCTCTATTGAGCGTGGGTTACAGCAAAATCCTTCTATTCAATTTTTGGAAAAAATTAGTGAGGTACTACATGTACCCGTGGATAAGCTGGTCAATGCCAATGAAACCGAGCCATTAGAAGCGCAGCTGGATACAGAGTGGGCTGCGCTTGTGAAAGAAGCAATGGCCTCCGGCATTAGTAAGGATGAATTCAAGCAGTTTCTCGAATTCAATAAGTGGAAGAGCAATCGCGATTAGCGTTGCTCTGTCCTTATGCAAATCTCTCGTTAGCTTCCTCTAGCATTCCTTCTTGCATAACTGCTAGAATGCCGCGCACTTCATCTGTGGTGTAACCTAGTTCCTTCGCTTGAGTCATTAACTGAATCCAATCATTATCCAATTCCTTAAATGCCTCATACTGAATAGCTGACATGGTCCTATATCCCCCGTTCATATCGGGACGGTTGCACCACTGACTCCATACGTTTAAGGTGCCCAAATCAAAAACGCACTTCATAGTCTCCCTGTTACATTAACTCACTAGGCATATTATAAGCTACAGGAAGTAAATATGTTGTCGTTTTCTGTTCGTGAATACGTATAATTATCAACATTTTATCCCGAAATGATACATTTATAGGAAGTTTACAGATCTTTTTTTAATTTTTTTGTCGAATTATGTCACACGATGAAACTTAAAGACTATTTCATTTTCTACTATTTGCAACTAAAGTCTCATAGCCATTTGGATTCGACGCTTGCCATCTCCAAGCGTCTGAGCACATCTCCTCAATGCCTCGCTTCGCTTTCCATAGCAGCACTTCATTTGCTTTGGTCGTGTCAGCATAACAAACCGCAACATCGCCCGGCCTGCGCTCCACAATGCGATAGGGTATCGAATGACCGCAAGCCTTCTCGAAGGCTTGAATCATCTCTAGCACGCTATAGCCGCGACCTGTGCCTAAATTATAGATTTGTATACCAGCTTCATTCTTCAGCTTTCCAAGCGCTTTGAGATGACCGTCAGCAAGATCGACTACATGGATATAATCTCTGACCCCAGTGCCGTCAATCGTATCATAGTCGCCTCCGAACACTTTAACCTCTTCGAGCTTTCCCACCGCTACCTGGGCTATGTATGGCAATAAATTATTCGGTATCCCCGTTGGATTCTCGCCGATTCGACCGCTGACATGTGCGCCAATTGGATTAAAATATCGGAGAAGCGCTATAGACCAGCGCGGATCAGACTGTGAAAGATCCGTCAAAATCTGTTCAAGCATCTGCTTCGTTTGACCGTAAGGATTGACTGCGCCAATCGGGAAATGCTCAGCAATTGGCACTTGATCCGGAAGCCCGTATACGGTAGCTGAAGAACTGAATACTAAAGAGAAAACATGATGTTTGGCCATAACTTCACACAATGCTAATGTACTCATGATGTTTGTATAATAATAAGTGAGCGGTATACGAACTGATTCCCCAACAGCTTTAAGTCCCGCGAAGTGAATAACTGCATCAATCTGATGCTTCTGGAACACTTCATCTAACGCCTCTCGGTCCAGCAGATCGAGCTCATAGTATGGATATACTTTGTTCGTAATCTCCATTACCCGTTGAAGCGCTTCAGGCGTGCTGTTAGAGAAATTATCAATAACAACAATTTCAAGACCCGCCTCTAATAACTCCACGCATGTATGACTCCCGATATATCCTGCTCCGCCTGTCACTAATATCGCCATAATATTAACTCTCCTCTCACAAATTCGTTCTTATTAAAGAACATTTATAAAAAATAATTCCTTGCAGCCGTACATAATTCCGCACCGCTGCAAGGAAGTTTTTACTCATTTTATCATTGTTATCCCTTCGTATCAATGACCGTATTGTTTACTAACTGAACATAAGGAGCAGTGCCGGTGACAACCGTCTCGTCGAAAACATTGTTCACAAAGGTCGCCGATTTATCTATCCGAACCCAATACATATTAACTTGAGATTGCTTAAAATAGCTGGAAGCGATGACTGCCTGTTTACTGTTATTCGCTTTACTTACTGTTGTATTACTCAATGTCCCATTGCTTAACAGACTATTGCCGTCCATATAGATGCCTACATTTTGGAAGATGCTATCTTTTATAATTACTTGTCTATTAAACTTATCGCTCGTACTGCCCATTCCAATTTCATTGCGGCCGATCACATTGGATTTAGCCTTTATAAAAGTGCCGCCGCTAAGCGTGCTGCCTTCAAGCCGTAAGGAACCTTCTATAACCGTTATATTACTCAAATCATTGGGCCGTCCCGCATAGTCCTGCGGCACCAAGATCGTTGCATCGTAGTTTTTGACAGTCAAATTACGGATAACCATTCCACTGCCTATTAAATTCACATTTGGGGTCTGACGGTTGTCAGGACGCCAGTCCCGCTCCACAACAATATTGGACAAATAGCATCTGCCATAATCATATCGGCTTACATTGAAGCCTGCCTGGCCGCCATCGTTAAGCTTAACTGGAGCGCCTCCAGGTGAATCGGATACTTGGAAGCTGTTGGCCGATATATTTACAGTGTAATAAAGCTTATCCGCACTAAGCCCGCCTGGAATTTTACCTGCCCACTGCTCGAAGCTTACCTTCGCCCCATTGCCCATCCTATGAGCCGCAGCAAAAGTAAAGGTTGAAGCGGCAACATTTACGGTCGGCGTTCCAAAATAACCGTATGTCGCTGAACCATAAAGCGAACCATTTTGGATGCGGCAGTTTTCCACTACTGCGCCCTGTACCTCTAGCAGCCGTACATTTCCGTCCTGAACCGAAGCACCGTGAACTAGCTGATCGCCTTGCACCCATAGCTCGCAGCCGATAAAGGTGTTCTCGATGAACTTTACATGCTTGTATTTCGGATTTGAACCAATTCCGCCAACATTGCTGCCCTCGAATGTGTTATTCTCAAGCGTGACATACGTGCCGTCAGAATTAATGAAATGTCCGCGAGCGTTATTATAAACATAGTTATTGGATATATGAATCCGATAATTTAATTCAAAGCCATTAGGATTTTCTGAGGATAGGACCGGTATATTCGTTTCTCCAACCATCGATTCAATATCAATGCCGAACATCGGCGGGGTTCCATTGCGGAAGTCGGTCGTCTTGCCGTCATCAGCATAGCCAATTCCATAAATATGATTACGTGCGATGCTTACATCATTCGTTCCGCAGATAGAAATTCCCTGTCTTCTGCAGTTATGAATGACGCAATCCACGATATTCACATGACTTCCCATTTGCTCCTGCTGATACATCTTAGGGTCAATATAGTATTGCTCCCATGTTGTAAAGATCCCATCTCCGACGCAATCCATAATTTCCATGCAGCTGATCTCAATATGATTGGAGCCGCGAAGCGATACCCCGTGCCCGCCTTCATGAGTGTAATACGTATTGTCAATTTTAGCAGTCAACGTTGCAATCTGGGCATCCGTAAGCGGTGCGGACGGTTTAATTGCAATGATCATTTTATTATTATCCTTTGTATCATCTAAAAACCAGCCTCTTCCAGTTGGGCTTGCCGGAGCGAATGCACCGTTCGTACGGTAACCAGCCAGAGACTCTTTTGAGATTCGATCTTTATATTGATAAAATTGATAGCCGCTTGCATTCACGCCATTCATGCTCCAGACTCTAAAATTGGCCAGTAAGCCTGGATGCTCATATCGGTCAATAACCTCGCTTCGAATCCAATCCGAATTGTTATTAAGCGAGCCGTCGCTGTTCACGCCGCCTCTCTGGAACTTGACGTTGATCTCGTAGGCATGTGTTTTTTTGTCGCCAATCAAGGTGCCGCCTGACAGCTTAGCATGATTAATGCCATTCATTTCAATAATCGCATAATTAGGCGATGTATTCTGCTCCATTGTAATGATGCAGCCCTCAGCAAGCTCCAAATGCAAACCGCTTAACATTTGAATAGCCACTAGAGTATCCGGGTTCATTCTAACCAAGTAACGGCCAGCAGGCAGTACAACATGGGTATAGCCTTCGGATTTTGCCCATTGCAAGGCGGCATTTATGCCGCTTGTCGTTTCTGCAGGCTGCTTACCTTGATTATTGATGCCAAATCGGTTCAATTCTATTCGATATCCTTCATAGCTCATAGTAATCTCCCCTCCCGTATAGCTAGTCTATTCTGCTTGTCTGAGAGAGGTTACTTTTTTCCGCTGCTGGTTAGCTGCTTTGATTTAGCCGATTCTTCGATTGAAGTTTCGCCGGAACAATATTAATTAATAAACTTCGCATGATCGACAGTAAATATTTAAATTCTTCCGTACGATAGAATAGGATGACATAAATAATATTAATCGTCAGTACAAGGACAACTGCCTGCAGAGCAATATGCAAGTAGCTAGAATCACCAATGTAGGATGTCATTATTTGAACAATCCAGCAAGTCACTAGTCCAATGACCGTATAATAGGTATAGCGCAAATAATACTGTCGTAGCGGCTTATGAAAAACCTCTCGATAAACAAGCTGAGGAGTCCTCCAAAAAGGCACAGCCAATGCGCTTATCGTCCCCCCAATAAATACGCCCAATATGCCAAAAAAGTGAACGAGAACTATTGATACCGCTAAGTTGATAGCTGCTTGAACTAATGGAGCAAAACGATCCTGATGAAATATACCAGCCGTTGTCTTAACCGTCGTAATTGTATTGCGCATTCCTCTCTCATAAAACTGAATAGCTAAAACAGCTAGTACAGCAGACTCCATTAGAAAATTATCGCCTAACCATACTTCTATTAAAGGCTGAACAAGTACGTATATGCCTATACAAGCTAACGAATACAACCAAAAGTTTAATAAATAAGTCACGCGAAATACTTGATAAATTTTATCTGTGCTCTCCTGAGCGACAAGGTTGCCTACACTATGATAAAGATTGGAAAAGATCTGATTTAGAAAGGTTCTGGCTAGCGTAATTAGCATCTGATAGTTAGAATACAGTCCTACTGCAATAACGCTGACAAAAGATGAGATAAGAATGCTCTCAACGCCAAAAATGAAGTAATTTCCAATGTTTTGAAGTATGATAGCCTTCATATTTTTTAGGAAAGCCGCCTTCGTCTCAGGGTCGAGTTTCGCGGTCATCCTTTCCTTAAGAAGGGGATACATTCGGTTAACGAATTGCGCTAAAACTATGGATGTAGCAATTGTAATAGCACTTTCAACGACAAGATACAGTATATAGTTTTCCGTATAATACAAAATAGCAATCTTCAGGCTTGTTGAAATTATAGCTGAGACAGAAAAAGCGGCTGTAACGATATAGTTTTTTTGATTCACATTCAGGAAAGATTGCTTATGTACAAATAAATAAGGTACCGCCGTGTTCAGCAAAAAGATCAGATAGATGAAAGTGATATTCGATACACTTGTATCTTTAACGAAAAATCCTAGAAAAGGAAGCAAGGCGAGTCCTAGCAGAAACACTACTCCAGCGATCGTCAAATATGCTTTTTTGTATAGGTTCATTAATGCTAAAATTTTCGGCTTATCATTGAGCGCAACCGGTTTATACAAATTATAAATAATACTCGAGCCTATTCCCGCTTCCGCCAATGACAACATCGCAAGAATACTAGTAAACAACGCATTAATGCCTAAATACTCTATGCCTAAACTGTTAATAAATACAGTTCTTGACACAAAGCTCAGGATCGTAATAATTAACTGATTGCCTACACCTACCGTTATATTTAGCAATGAGCTCTTAACCCGCATTATGATCTCCTATCTAATAAATCCAATATCTCCAGCCAACTGTGCGATCATCTCTTGCTTTCGAGAAGCATTAATACCTCCATTAATGGTATAGGAAGTATCGAATATTGGAGCGCTATCCATCTTCAACTTCATCTTTTCAATATAATCATCAACTTTAGCAATAACTTTGGCAGGGTTGCCGCCAACGATCATACCTTCGGGCATTGATTTAGTCACTACACTGCCTGCCGCCACAATCGATCCTTTCCCAATTGTTACACCAGGCATTATGATAGATCTTGCGCCAATAAACACATCGTCTTCAATAGTTACTGCGCCTATCTTCGTGTAGCCTATTATTTGTTTTGTACTTGCATCATGGGCTAACAAGTATGCTTGCGGCGCAATTGTCACTCTGTTCCCAATTGAGATAAGCCAACTATGCGAATAATCAAAAATAACTCCTGGTTGTATAGAACAATTAACTCCAACTTTCATTCCTTGATTAATAAGATCCTTAAGCCATATTTCTTCTAGCAATGATTTACGAAACCTTGATTTCAGAAATATAAATATTCTTTTCAGCAAAACTACACCGCCTTCGCATCACTGTAGGCATTCACCATCCGAATGCATAGCCCTTGAGTAAAAGGAAGAATGTTGAACAGCATGGAATAAACGCCGATGTCCTTCGTATCCCCCTGTGAGAAATCGACTGCTCCGCTTCTTCTTGTTACTTTCATTAAGTAACGGATCGCCTTCTCTGCGCTGGCCATACATTCCTCGTGCAGCTCATCAATCTGCGCAGCCTGAACCAGATACCAGCCTAATGCAGCCGTTGTTGATGAATCCGCTCTCGTCTCGCTCCTTGTCACCGTCCAATTCCAATGCCCCTCCTCCTCTTGGAAGGTAATAACCGTTCTTGCAAACCGTTTGACAACATCCTCAAGCAGCGGCTTATAAGAATGCTCCTGAGGCAGTTCGCGCCACGCATCGATTAAACCAAGCGAGAACCAGCCAAGTCCGCGTCCCCAGCCATATAGACCGAGCGGAGCCGTATTTTTCAGACTGTAAGCATGGCTAGGAAGATAATGCTTATCCAGCATGCCGTATTGCTCGTAATCCATAATCTGCTTTACTGCCAGCTTAATGCAAGCTTCCTTTTGAAATCGAATACCGTACGCAACGAGGAATGGGCAAATAAATCCGATCGTATCTACATAGCGGTAGTTCCTCATCGATTTGCGGTATAGTACCGTGCCATCCTCTCCAATATGGGATTGGATGAGCTCCCAGGTATAATCAAGAGCCGGACTATACTTTTCAGCATCAATACACTCAAGCTTCATAATCGCGTAGCTTAGTATAGCAGCATCAACATGCTCAGGCTTTGCCAACCATTGACCAGAGTCATCAAGCTTACTGCTAAGAAAAAGCCTAATCTCGTTCTCTGTCCGCTTATCGCCTGTACGCTTTAATGATTCGTTCAGTCCCAGCAGCAATGACGCCTCCTGCCAATGCTGTATCGCTTGCCTCGTATAATTTCCTCGCATCATATCGATAGCGACAAATCTTGTATTATCCGTTACCTTAATTTTCGGAGTATGATTTAACCACTTAAGTCCTGCTTTCGTAATGGATTGCTCCCATCCGCTCGCATTCTTATAACGACCAATATGTATGCGGCTTAACCAATCCTTCGCCATTGGCACTAAATCAATTAATAGAATAACAGCAGCTACAAGCAGGAGTACCGCAAAAATATATACTAGCATTCTAGTACTTCCCTTCATTCATAAATTAAATAAGACGATACAGCTTCTCGATTTCGGACTCTGTCCCCAGCTCTTCATTAGCTAATTGCTGACTTAGTCGTTGCCTAGAGGCTTCATCGTCAATTAAATGTTGTATCCCTGCTGATAATGCCTCAGCGTTCATCTCTACAATCATGCCGCTATGACCATGTGTAATTTGATTCGATGCTGTACTAAAGTTCGTAACAATGATCGGTTTCGCTAAAATTTTCGCTTCGTCTATCGCCACAGACTTGCCTTCAAATCGAGAGGGCTGAACATAAATATCGGCATGACTTAAATAAGGGTATGGATTCTCCTTCAGTCCATGCAAGAAGAAATAATCTCTCAGATCATGCTGGTCAATTAAGCGCTCAAGACGCCCCCGTTCTTCGCCTTCCCCGATTATATGCCATGTCACGGAATGTCCAGCATCCCGTACTTTTCGACACGCCTCTACTGCTAGCTCGAAGCCCTTTTGAACATTTAATCTTCCCACCGAGACTATAGCAATCTCCGAACCAAGCGAGGGATCGTATTCGCGGGATAGCTCTCTAATTGTTTTCGGCGAAACGATATTATACATCAATTCAACCTTATGACTGTATTGTGGAAATCTCCGCTTCAATACATCCACGCACTCTTCTGATACGGAGACGATCTTGTCAAGCTTATCGAAATAGCTTGTATCCAGACTAGAATCCATACCGAGCTTATCGTAATCATTGTGAATAAACCCCAGCTTAATGCGGGCACTAACCTTTTCTACTATAAAATAAATAGGATTCTTCTCCAGATACCCAATTGCTGCATCATATTGCTTTTCAAGCTTGTGAAGAGACTTCGACACATATTTCCATACACGTTGCTCGCATCTCGCTCTATTCGTTTCCGTTTTAAATATGGCACCAGCTTGAATTCTCGATATTGCGAGCAAAGGCTTATTTTTCTTTAGGCTTTGTATAAGTGCGCCTTTAAGAGACATATCAAATACTCTGTATAGCGGAGGCTCATTAAGCAAGACAACCTCCTTCGGAAGCTGCTTCAGGAACATGCCCTCATGCTTGAACAGAAATAAATCAACATCATATCTTTCATAATCAATGGTTTGCAGCAATGAGATTAAAGCTTTTTCCGCTCCGCCGCAATTCAAATTGTTTATTACAAACAATAACTGCTTCTTCACTTCACGCTCACCAATCCTATAAGCTCATACAGCTTCTCAATTTCGGACTCTGTTCCTAATTCCAGCCTTGATAGGTTTTGAGACAATCTTCGTCGGAGTTGTTCTTCTTGTACAAGCCGTTCCAGCCCATTGGCTATCGCTTCGACATTCATCTCAACAATAATCCCCTCAACTCCATCGACAATTTGATCCTTTGCCGTACTAAAATTAGTAATCAGTATAGGCTTATGCAATATCTTAGCCTCGTCGATCGCTATCGATTTCCCCTCAACCCGTGAAGTTTGGGCATAAATATCCGCATGCTTCATATAAGGATACGGATTGGCCTTCAAGCCAATTAAGAAAAGATGTTTCTCCACTCCTAGATTCGCAATCATTTTTGCAAGCTTATCTCGCTCCGGCCCTTCACCGATGATGTACCATTTTATATTTAATCCACGATCAATCAGCCTTTTACAAGCTTCTACAGCGTAATCAAATCCTTTTAATTCATGCAGCCTTCCTACCGAACAGATGATGATAGCTTGATCATCGTGCTCGTATAAATCATTCGTTTCCTTCATTGCAAGTTGTTGCACCATAACAGGGGATACAATATTATGAATCACATCTATGTTGTCCCGCAGCTTTGAGAATCTTGTTTTCAACACGGTGGCGCATTCTTCAGAAACCGTAACAATACGGTCCAACTTCGAAAAATAGCTTTGATCAAAGGATGGATCTAACTCAAGCTTATCGTAATCGGTATGAACCCATCCGATCTTTTTATCAGCACTTACCTTATCCACACAAAAATAAATCGAGGATTTCTCCAAAAAGCCAATAGCAGCATCATAATGCTTTTTTATTGGCTCCATTGAAGCCGCAATGTGTTTCCAGCTTCTTTGCTCACGCACTCCAGCCTCTTTATAAACTCTGTTCATTAGCGTGAACATAACTCGATTAACAAGAAGCGGTGTGTCACCTTGGCGAACGAAATGCTTAAGCGAGCTTCCAATCGGCAAAACGAATTGCTCATATTTGCCTGAAATTTGTACAAGCTTCACTTCCTTTGGCAGCATTTCAAGAAATAATCCTTCTTTATTGAATAGCACCAAATCCACATTAAATTCGTTGTAATCCATGTGCGTGAGAAGATTAACGAGGCTTCGTTCACCACCGCCAGCTGACAAGCTAGGAATGACAAATAGCAGGTTTTTTTTCATAGCTCCCTCATTTTCCTAACTGCTTAATGTAATCAACCGCTAGATAGGATCTTTCCTTAACCTTTGGAATTGCCGTATTCAGCCGTTCACGAAGCTCAGACTCCTCACGAAGCATCTCGTCAAACTTATTGACAAGCAAGTGTCTGTCTGACAGTTCATCAAGATTAAGGACTAGTTTTTCTTCACCGAAAATGTCCTTTGCAATCCCTTTAGATTTCACGCTGTAGCCAAGCACCATCGTCGGCACTTTGTTGGAGTAAGCAGCGATCGTCGCATGAGTTCTAGCGCCTATAAACATGCGCATTCTTGCAATATATCCCTTGTATTCTGTAGCGTTTAAGTTATCTGGCAGAAGGATCACTCTTCCGGTGTGCTTAAACTCTTCGTAATAGGACTTTAATACCTCATAGTCATTATTCCCTTCAATGATGACATGCGGCGTTAAGGCAATAGTCATATCCGTCTCTGCTAAAATATGCTCTAGCAACTGTCTTACAGCATCTCTCGATTGCGAGTTTAGCTTCCATACCAGCGGACTAAAATTAATGCCGATCGTATTTCCTTCCTGCCAGCCCTTCGGCAGCGGCAGCTCTGTCTGCTCCATCGTAAAAGCCGGATCGGCGCTCAGCTTTACATTTGATAAACCATGCTTTAGGAGATTCTCATAGGTAAGTGTCTCACGCGCGATAATGAGATCGAATTGCTTTAAATCTTCCAGCTTCCGCGGAGAAAGATCCTCTTCGCCAATGGAGCAGCCCCATAGCACAAGCTTCTTTCCCTTTCCCTTAACTCTGCGATTTATCTCATACCAATTCGGAACCTCGCCATAACAGTAGTTATCTCCGCCAATGGATAGACATACATCGGCATCGTTGATTCGATTAATTGTATTCTGCTCAATATAACTAAGCGCATAGGTATCATTACGGAAAAGCTTATACTGCATAGTAGAAACAAACCAGCTGAATGAATATTTTTTTAATGGTGTTCTAGACGCATCATAAATAGCATCCACCGTGTTAATCCCTTGATCGGTTATAGGCTGTTCTGATGCCAATAATACGGTAGACCCTTGGATATTGTCCTTAAACAATTTGCTTGATGACCGAACAATCGCTTCGCAGCCCCGATTTAAACTGCCTCCGTGCGCAAACATCATAATTTTCACAAGCTTCATGCCTCCAATTTAATCATTATGAATTTCTATATCTGCTATATGCAACTGCACACATTAGACCAAACGTTGATTTTGCCTGAACTAACGCTAGCATGTATTTTTCGTATCTGTTCATGGATGGGCTCTTATGCTTCCGGTAGATAGGCAATGCTTGACGAACATGCTCATTTGTAATCATGTGTCTCACATATTCGAAGCGTTTGAATATATTCATTTCGTTAGCAGCTTTAAAGTAAATATAAATGTAGGATAACGTTGTATGTATAAGCCTAATTGCTTGCAATTCCTTGATACGGTCATGAGAGAGAAGATCGGTATAAATGGGCGGGGGAGCAGTTAAATATACCTCCAATGCTCGACTGAAATAGTCTTTTTTGACAATATTTCTAGTTGCGCTGCCTGGCACTTCACGGTAGTGATAGCCTGAGTAATCGATATAGACCATACTCTCCGCATAGCTGAAATAATTCATATTAAACAGCCCATCCTCACCGAGTGCTACTTGATAAGGAAATTGAACCTTATGTTCATGAATCAGCTCTAATCGATAAAGCTTGTTTACAGCTGTATTCATCTGATCCGATTGAAGAAAGTAGGGCATTACTTCATCAATAATAAACGATCTGTCCAGCAGGCGATCCAGCGGAAAAGGATATGTCGTCAACAGCTTGGTTCCCTCCAGCTCGCTTTCGAAGTTCGAAAGCACCACATCGTATGAACTAGATTTAGCCGCTTCATATAATCGCTCATACATATCTGGTTCTATATAGTCATCAGCGTCTACGAAGCCGACATACTCCCCAGTGGCTGATGAAAGTCCCGCATTTCTAGCAGCGCTGACTCCTTGATTGCTCTGCGTTATGAGATGGATTCGATCATCCTTTTGCCGGAAGTGTTCAATAATAGCCCGACTCTGATCTGTGGAACCGTCATCGACCAGTATAAACTCACATGAGTGCAGAGTCTGATTGACTAACGAATCCAGACAAGCAGCGATATAACGTTCTGCATTGTATACAGGTACGATGATGCTTACACTTTCACGGTCATGCATGATTAACATCCTCCAATCTCATAAATAAAACTAATTAATAATGCCGTAGAGCTTCTCCAATTCATACTCATTTGTGTAGTTTTTCTTACTTAGATTCATCGAGAGTGAAATTCTCAACGCTTCGTCTTTATACAGTCTTTCAATCGCATTTGCTAGCCCTTCCACACTAAGCTCGCATATGATGCCGTCCTCACCATTTTCAACCTGACTGGAAGCGGTAGGATAATTCGTAATCAACACTGGCCTTTCCAGTATTTGCGCTTCCGTAACTGTCACAGCTTTTCCTTCATATCGCGAAGGCTGGACATACAGATCACATCGCTTCATGACCGGATACGGATTAGCCAATTTTCCATGCAGAATGAAACAGCTCTCTAAGCGATGCTCCGCAACTAGCCTTCTCAGCTCATTCTCATAACCCCCATAGCCGACAATATGCCACTTCAGCTTGGTGAGGCCTTTATCTTGCAATATTCTAAGCGCTTGTATCGCTAGATCGAAACCCTTCGTATAAGAAAGTCTGCCTACTGATACGATATTGAAATATTGATCATCGTAAGCCGCCAGCTCGTTTATTTCCTCGGACATCTGTTTAATATAAGCGGGTGAGGTAATATTTTCGATAAGAATCAGCTTATTTCGCAAAGATGGGTAGCTTTTCAAGAAAGCTTCTGAACAAGCATCGGAAATGGAAGCAATGTAATCGAACCTGCTCCATATTTTCAAATCATGCTCTCTGTCTATTTCCAACACGCTGTAATCGGTATGAATCCATGCGACCTTCTTCGCTGCCTTCACCCTATCAACTATTACATCATGCGGCCAAGCGTAGCTAATGCATAAGTCATATTGCTTCGGAATATCAGGCAATATTCGGTTCATGTATTTGGATATTAACTGCATTTGAATATAGCTTGCGCCTTCTACGTATCCTCTCGCTCTTGCCTTTACATTCGCCACGGCCTTCGCGCACATGCGTGCTGCAAAAGCTGAATAATGACCTTCAAGCAAGCAGCTCTTTATCGTCTTTCGAAAGGCAGTGTAATCTTTTATCTCCGGTAAAAGATTCGTACTAGACGGAATAAGCTTCAAAAATTCGCCTTGGTGGCTGCATACGAGCAAGTCAACATCGAAAGCTTCATAATCAAAGCTGTTAAGCATATTGATTAGACTTCTTTCAATACCTCCAATTTCCATATCGTATACAGCAATCAAAATATTTTTCTTCATTTAGCTCCTCCACATTTATACGAAATCCATTTATACAAAAGAATCAATACTGCTGCTCAGTTGAGCTTTCTCCATGCCCATAAGAAAGGACGCAGAGGAAAGTAAAGAATATGAAGAGGTTTAGGCAGCGGCAACGTATCGATATCCTCTGGAAAGGGGTGCATCAGACTAAGCAGATACAGCCATTTATGTCGCAATGATAGCATCTGAATAGCGTACCGTTTATGATAGTTCTCCACATCTTCCGGCAATGGAATGGAGTGTAAATTAACCATTCTCTCCAAGTAAAATAAAGTGCCATTTGCCAGTTTCTGAGCTTGCCGTCTGTCCGTCATCGATTTCATTTCTTGCCGCAAGGACTCTGCCAAGAGCTTATGAATAAGCAGCAAAGCTTGCCCGGCCAGATGTGTATAATGATACTTCTCCATCAATTGTTCAAGTACCGACCAATTCATGCTCTGCTTCACCAGCTGTTTAATATCAAGGATCCAGCGCAAGCGGGACCAGCCATGACGAGCGCCATGCGTGACAAGAAACATAAATAAATCTTCTCTTCCCAAATAGTACACCGGATGATTAATCAGCGAGCTTTGCTGTCTCCGCTCCCAAAGCTCATCAAAGCTCGGCTCCCTGGCAGGACCAGGATTCAATCGCCAGTGAAGCTCGACCTTAACTCCAGTCTTCGGATGCTTGAAGGACGTATGATGATGTCTCCAACGCCAATCATTTAGAACAGATACAATATAGTCATCCTTCTCGTAGCCATGTGAGATTAGCAGTTGCTCCGCTTCATCAAGCTTCTCTATCGGAATGAGAATATCCAGGTCGCTCGAGGTTCGCAAGGATACGTCTCCGTATAGATCGGCAGCTATAACAGGTCCTTTTAAAAATAATGTACGAATACCCATTCTCCCCATTTGTTTAGCTAGTTGTTCAATTTCTCCGCTTAACGCAAGCATAAGGAAAGTATTTCGTGAATAGTCTCTCTTAAACAAACTTATAACAAAGGTAGGAATAATCGTAGATTCCATATCCTGCAGCTTCTTATTTAAAGTAGGAAATACACGATGGTGTCTAGCAAGCTCAATAAATAGATTCCAATCCGTCTGCTCCAGCAGATCGCGGTGCTTCTCTTCAAGCTCCTCTGGGTGTTCGCTAGACAGCATGAGGAGCATTAGTTTCATCTCTTTAGGCAATGCTTCTATATCGAAGATGGATGTATTATTCTTATTCATCTCTTTCTCCCTCATACAATTTGCTAGGTAATTAATAAAGAACAAATATTGCATATATTGTTCTATAAAACGAACGCAAGATCAGATTAACATCTTGCCTAATAGATGTCAATCAGACGTCAGCTTATCTGAGCCGCCTAGCACTCTGTGAAAGAGATTTATGATAGAATAAGTCATAATCCATTATTTAGTTATAATAGTTAGGAGATTGCATATGGACAATGTTATCGTATACGGCGCAGGCGGACATGCCAAAGCAGTTATTGATGTTATTGAAAAAGCCGGACAATACAGAATTATGGGTATAATCGACGGCTATAAGCAAGCTGGCCTACACGTGTACGGCTATCCTATTCTTGGTAATGATGACTGGCTTCTCGCTCATCGCGATGAAGTCTATGGCGGTATTGTTGCCATCGGAGACAATTGGCTTCGAGCGACTATAACTGCAGCTATTCAAGAAGCCATTCCCGATTTCAAGTTTATTTCGGCTGTACATCCAAGCTGTTCCCTTGCAAGGGGCTCGCAGATTGGAGCTGGTTCTGTTCTTATGGCAGGCTCCATTGTGAACAGTGACACTGTCATTGGCGAGCATAGTATTCTAAATACACATGCATCGGTCGACCATGACTGTGTAATCGGCAGCTTCGCTTCCCTAGCGCCCAAAGCGGCTACTGGAGGAAATGTTCGGATTGGCGGCTATTCTGCAATTGCAATCGGCGCAACGATTAGTCATGGCAGATTGATCGGCGAGCATGTCGTTATAGGCGCCTGTTCAACCGTGCTAGCCGATATCCCTTCCTACACGGTCGCTTACGGGACTCCTGCAAAGGTTATCCGTAGTCGATATGCGGGCGAACGTTATCTTTAGATCCTTCATGGGGTCGTTGAATGCTCAGCGAGTCTCCCATTAACGAGAAGCTCTTCAACACATGCTATGACACGTTCCTGTTCCTGCGAAGTTAAGCTTGAACCTGAAGGCAAGCATATTCCGCTATGGAACAATTGTTCACAATATGGCTGCTCATGTAAGGAATAGAACGCCTCTCCTTGGAATACGGGTTGCATATGCAACGGCTTCCAGAGAGGACGAGCTTCGATGTTCCGCTCTGCAAGTGCACCTAACAGCTGTGCTGACGAAACACCTGTCTTAGACGCATCCATCGTCATAGCTGTCAGCCAGCGGTTCGAGCGGCTCTCGTGCCATTCTGGCATGAAGCTGATACCCTCTCTTGTGCTTAGCGCTTCAGAATAAGATGTAAATACGGCTCTTCTCGCTTCAATCCGCTCATCTAAGACGGCCAGCTGCGCCCTGCCTATTCCCGCTAACAGATTGCTCATACGGAAGTTGTAGCCAATACTGCTATGTTCATAATGAGGTGCTGGATCTCTAGCCTGCGTCGCAAGAAACCTGGCTTTGTTTAGCAAAGCCTCATCCTCTGATACAAGCATTCCGCCTCCCGAAGTCGTAATAATCTTATTCCCATTAAATGAGAATATCCCAAACTTTCCAAATGTACCTGATTGCTTACCTTTATAAGTTGAACCTAAGGATTCAGCGGCATCCTCGATTATGGGCACATCGTAGGCATCGCAAATTGCCGTAATTTCCTCCATCTTTGCGCATTGACCATACAAGTGAACGACAATGACCGCTTTGGGCAGTTGCCCTTTCTTATTCGCTTCCTTCAAGGCTAACTCTAACGCTTGCGGGCACATATTCCATGTATCCGTCTCAGAATCAATAAATACAGGCTTGCCACCCAAGTAACAGATCGGATTAGCGCTGGCAATAAAGGTAAAGCTAGGGCAGAATACAATATCACCTTCACCTACATCTAGCAACCGAAGTGCCAGTTGAATAGCCGCTGTGCCGGAGCTTACTGCTGCAGCTCCCTTACTTCCCACATAGCTCGCCAGTTCCTTCTCGAACGCTTCGATATGCGGTCCGACTGGCGCGATCCAATTCGACGCGAACGCCTCCGCCAAATAGTTCTGTTCATTGCCGCTCATGTGTGGCGGTGATAAATAAATACGACTGAGTTCCTTATTTTGACTTGCCATATGTGCACGCTTCCTTCCAGTCAAAATCGTCTTAATTGTTCACTTTCATGTATAGCAGACTGCGCTTAGGCCTCGTGCCTTTGAGTCGAACCTTCAAACATCGGCATTGTTGCGTGATTAGCGTTGCTAATTCCGTCTGATTTCACAACCTTAAGCAGCGTCATCCACAGAATCTTTAAATCTAGCAGCAGGCTTTGGTTCTCTACATACCATACATCGTATTGAAACTTCTGCTCCCAGCTGATCGCATTCCTCCCGTTCACCTGAGCCCACCCTGTGATGCCAGGTCTGACCAAATGACGCTTAGCTTGCTCTTCAGTGTAAAGAGATAAATATTCCATTAGGAGCGGCCTCGGTCCTACTAAGCTCAGCTCGCCTTTAATGACATTGATCAACTGAGGCAGCTCATCTAAGCTGAACTTGCGAAGCCACTGGCCGAATGCAGTTAGACGCAAATTGTCCGGAAGAGGATTTCCCATATTATCCCTAGCATCTAGCATGGTGCGAAGTTTATATACATAGAACGGTTTGCCATGCAGCCCTGGTCTTTGCTGTTTAAATATAATCGGAGAACCGAGCTTCAGCCGAACAAGAACAGCCGTTACGCCAATAACGGGGGAGAGCATAAGAAGCATCAAACAAGCTGCAGTAAAATCAAATAATCGTTTCATATGATTTGTAGCTCCTTATTTCGGTTGCAGGATGGTCCGCATTTTGGCGATCATTTTCGGGCCTACGACCCGACTGACAACACGCTTCACCACACCTCGCGCACGTACATGAATGGGTAGCCAAGACTGGGCAAAATGATGGATGGTATAGCTGTCCATTGTTCGATAATTACCACCATTTATATAATCGTAGGGACTGAAATACTGGCGCGGATAGAAATCAACACCGTTACTGAGACGTTGATATTGACCATTTAATTGCAGTCCATGTCTGCTGCATATCTCCGTAATGACTGCTGTATTCGTGGTAAAATCATAACTGCCATCCGCTTGGACAAAGCTGCGGTTATCGTAATCCTCCAGCAATTCCTTGATCCATGGATGCCCATTCTCTGCGCCCATTGTCCCAGACTGCAAATAGACCTCATCCTCAAAGCCCGAAAAGGCTTCATGCTTCAAAAGCGGATCAAGCGGTTTAACGATCTCTACATCTGTGTCTAGATAGATTCCTCCATGAGTATAAAGAGCATGAAGCCTGACATAGTCACTGACAAAAGCATACTTTCGCGCTTCATAAGCTTCCCTCACATATCGATTGGACATAATATCGAAGCTATCTTCATTCCATTCCATCCATACATAATCGCTGGCATATTTCCCCCAGCTTTTCATGCATTTCACGATCTTACCAGGCTTTTCTCCTCTGCCAAACCAGCAGTAGTGAATAATCCGCGGAATTCGTTCATCTGCATCCATCGGTAATCCTCCTCTTTGAACAGTTAGGGTACATGTTTTCCCCTACTTAAACCAAGTAATATAATCGCTTGAATAATATAGACCGAGTGATACAACACTTTCAAAATAATAGAAAATAAAATAGAACGACAATATACCTAAATATACAAGTCTTTGCTCCTTTTCACGAAACAATTTTACTAGCCAGCCTATAAGGATAAGCACGTATAAGTTAAAAAATATAGTCATTCTAGCAAAAATCCAGTTCTGGGTTGAAATAATCATAAGGGTTAATGCCACAAAAGACAGATTTACTACAATATCACTTTCAGGAAATATTTCTCTCAACTTATGTCGACCTAGATATGCAATAAATATTGGGATTCCACTCACAAATACGCGGATAATATTGGCTCCACCCTCATCGAACTCACTGTAATGACCATATTGTGTATTCTGTAACACCTTAAACACAAGATCAGAAATATACTCAAAACCTCCTACAAATGCAACTGCAAGAGCAAGTAGAGCAAATGTCGATACGGTCCAAGCTTTACGTCTAACAATAAAATAAATAGGAAGCATTATTAGTGCGCTTTGATGAAGAAATGAAGCTAGTATTACTACGGAAAAAAAAACCTTCCAGCGTCCATCGAATAGTGCTTTCGTTGCTGCGAATATGATCGCTGCTGCAAGAAACTGACGAAGCCCATTCATTGAAACTGTAAATGCTCCCGAAGTGATATATACATACATGCTCAATTCATATAATCTTGAGTATTTATACAGAACGATCGCGATTAACATATTTGTTATAAATGCAGTCGTAAAAATAAGAATCTGCGGATCCTCTGTTATTTGCTTAAGAAGCAGTTGGAGCACAACAAAGCCCATATCCTTCTGCATATAGAAGGTGTCCCAACTGAGAGTGTTCACTTCATAGGCATGCATGTACAAAAAAGTATCACCAATATTGTTGCGTAATCCAGCAACGAGCATCAAGACTAACGCAGCCGCAGCAGCCAAAATTTTATTCGGCTGGATATATGTGACGGACATTGGGGCGGGTACTGCAAAATATCGGGCCATGATAGAAAATGAAAAGACGAGAATTAGACTAACCCACAGAATAGTCATTGCTCTTTCCTTTCGATGTTGAGGTCTGTGTTGTTTTATAAAGAATGTAGCGATAAAGAAAATAACCTGGGATTAGAGCAAATACTGTCAGCAATTTTTGTGGAGAATCTTTAAACCAATTTTGATTTCGCGAAAATAATATGCTAGAAATATAATGAATGGCATGGCGGTATTTGAACACCAATCCACCTGAAGGTATTGCCATTAAGGCTTTGCGATAGAAAGCAAAACCTTGCGGGTTACGTCGATACTGCTTCAGCATATTTCGAGATGATCCGTCCTCTAAATATTCCACATGGCAGAGCACCTCATTCATAAGGAGCAGCTCATACTGCTCATCGAGCTTGTAATATTTATAAGCTAATCCGACGTAATTCTCTCCTTCGAATAAAGGATAGGGGTATTGTTTTGTAAGCTCCGTTCGGTAGACTAACTTCTTATCCCCTTTAACGCCGTGCTTGTAGTAAATATCAAATAAAGTTGAAGCAGCTACGCCTTCCGGAAACGACGTCCCTACCAGTGATCCATTGGTATATGAATCTAGTCCCACTATCCCGCAAACCTTGTCACTTCCATATTTCTCCCAATAGTTTTTTATTTTTTCGACTGCATCATCCGACATATAATCATCTGAGTCAATACATACATTCAACTCCGTCAAAATATTGGCATACGCTGTGTTATGAGCGCCATGCATTCCTTGGTTTGTTTGATAAATATATTGAATCTCTACTTTGTTTTGTACGGACCAACCCTCAATCAATTCTGCTGTTCCATCCGTTGAGCCATCATCAATAATTAACCATACGAAATCTTTGCAAGTCTGACGCTGGAGACTTTCATATAGTTGATGTAAACAATAAGCTCTGTTATACGTTGGAGTAAATATGGTTAGCAATTTCATTTTTCACCTCAAGATCGAGTAATAATAGCCCTCTATAGACTGAGCAGTTTTTCTTATATTATAGCCCTGCTCTGATAAGCTCCTACTTGAAACAGATCTGTCTCTGAAGCTTTGTGAGCTAATCTTCAAAACTTCATCTACAAAACTCTCTTCATTATTGAGAGGTAATTGTGTAACTAACCCTATTCCGAGATCAACTTCTTTTGGTATTTTTTCCGAAATAACACAAGGGAGGCCCGATGCTTGCGCTTCTATTAATACAATACCTAATCCCTCATGATGTGAAGGGAAAACAAACAAGTCAAATGCTTGCATTAGATGATTAACATTAGTCTGAACACCGAGAAAAGCTACTTTATCCGCTAACTGTAGATTTGAAACTTTTTTCTCGATTGATGAGCGAAGCGGACCTTCACCAGCAAGTAAAAGTAATGAATTAGGGCATCTTTGTTGTACTTTCGCAAAAATATCAATCAGCATAGAATGATTTTTTTGTTTAGCAAATCGACCGACGTGACCCAGCACCAATGTGTTATCAGATATTCCTAATTCTGTTCTTTTTAATTTGCGGATTTCTTCACTGTATTTGAATAGATCAGATTCAATACCATTTTTCATAATATAAGTTTCTTTTGATTTTTTTTGAAATAACCAAGTAGCTGCGTCATAGGTACATGCAACATATTGATTAGCGGAAGTTGAAATTGATGTTCCTGCAAACCACTTATAAAGTCTAGCTGCTACACCGCCCTCGCTTTGCGTATTGTGACTATGCGCAATTCGATTAGGTATGCTGTTTTTTTTGGCAGCTTGTAGTACAATGCCACTCATCCGATCCATATGGGCGTGTACTATTTTGTACGATGAATGCTTGGCAAAAAAATCATTCAACGCTCGTTTATAACCGAAGTGACCCACTTCGGAAATATAAGGGATTCGATGTATAATGCCGCCTAATGCTTTTATCTCATCGTCGAACACGCCGGGCTTACTCGTTAGAAAATCAAATTGAATCTTTGAACGATCTATGTTGCGATAGAGATTCATAATAAAGGTTTCCGCTCCGCCGCGGTTCATATTAACGACAGCATGCAGCACTCTTAAAGGGTCGCCCAAGATAATCTCTCCTTCTCGCCAGCCGTATCATTCATTAGCTCCGAATATAGCTCCGTCAACTGACCGCTCACATTCTCCAGGGAGTATGGTTTCATCATAGACCTGCTTTCCTCACCTAATGTCCGTCTTAGCTCAGCTGATTGCCCTAGCTCAATTAGGCGTGCAGCGAGCATTTCCGCATCATTGTCCACTAAGAAGCCGTTACTCCCCTCGCTTACGAGCTCTGCAAGTCCTCGATTTCGAACGCCAACAATAGGAAGACCGCAAGCCATAGCTTCCATAATATTAACCGGCAATCCTTCCCTAAGGCTGGAGGATATAGCGGCATCGCTCATTGAAAGCAGCTTTGGAATATCCTTTCGATAGCCTAAGAACTTTACCATCGAATCGACGCCTAGCTCCTCTGCAAGCTTTCGGCATTCGGCTTGCATGGGGCCAGTGCCGGCTAGCAGCAATTGCGCATGCGGGAGCTTATGCTTTATTAAAGCGGCTGCCCTTATGAGCAGTTGCTGGTTTTTGTTTCTATTAAACTCCGCCGCATAGAATAAAAGCAGATTGTTATTGTCAAAGCCGTATTCTTCGCGAATCCACCGCTTAAGCAGGTCACTCGAAGGCTGATAAACATTCAGATCGACTCCTACGCCATGTACATGTGCAATTTTTCTTGCGCGAAAGCGATGTTCCTCCGCTCTTCTGTAATCCTCTTTATTTATCGTAATTAAACAATCTGTCATTCTCGCAAGCTTTCTCTCAATGGGATAGTACAGCAGCCAATTTAACAACGACGCGCCTTTATAGAAATGAAAACCATGTGCTGTGTAAATAACTTTAGTGCCTTGCTTGCGGCATGCTCTAGCCGCTAATCGACTTAACACTCCGCCCATTGGCGTATGACAATGAATTAGATCGTAATGGTGGTCCGACATAATCGTCTTTAATTGCTTGTAAGCTTGTATATTGTCCTTTGCCAGCGGCGAGCGCTTCACACACAGCTCATATTTATGATCAACGAAAGGGAGCTTCAAGTTGCCGCTTGCAGCAACGTGAACCTCCCAATTGCGCTGCTTGAACCATTCCAGAACTGGAAGATGAAAAGCTTGAAAATGATAATCCACAGTTGCGCAAAACAATATTTTCTTTCTCATGAGCATCGTTCTCCGCTAACCATTCTCATGGACGGACTCCCTCTCAAGCACACGCGTTAAATATTGAAGCAGACCCGCTCGAAGCTCTGATCTCTCTAGAGCGAACTCTATATTCGTCTGGATAAACCCCAACTTCTCGCCCACATCATGCCTCACACCCGTAAATTCATAGGCATAAGCGCTTTGATAACGGTTCAGTTCTGCTATTGCGTCGGTAAGCTGTATTTCGCCGCCAGCGCCAGGCGACTGACTTCCCAAAATATCAAATATAGCCGGCGTTAATATGTATCTGCCCATAATCGCCAAATTTGAAGGGGCATCCTCCCGTTTCGGCTTCTCTACTAGATTGTGAATACGGTGAACGCGTTCTTCCATAGGAGCGCCGGCAATAATGCCATAACGGGAAACCTCATCCTCAGCAACACACTGCACCCCGATTATTGGCGCTTTATATTGATCAAATCGATTCAGCATTTGCTTCAAGCATGGCTCTTCAGAAGCAATCACGTCATCGCCGAGCAATACCGCGAACGGTTCATTGCCTATGAATTTGCGCGCGCACCATATGGCATGACCAAGCCCACGAGCCTCTTTCTGCCGAATATAATGAATATCTACCATATCAGCTGCTTTACGGACCTCATATAGCAGTTCGTGCTTCTCTCGATCCAATAACACCTGTTCAAGCTCCATAGAGTTGTCAAAGTGATCTTCAATGGCCCTCTTTCCTTTACCGGTAACGATAATGATATCCTCGATACCAGACTCAATTGCTTCCTCGACGATATACTGTATCGTTGGTTTATCCACAATCGGCAGCATTTCCTTAGGCATCGCCTTTGTTGCCGGCAGAAATCTTGTTCCTAAGCCCGCCGCCGGTATAATTGCTTTCCTTACTCGCATAATCGCTTCCGCTCCTTTACAGCATTTAACCTGTCACCGATATCGTCTTATTTAATTCCAGCTCATTATTCGCCAGCATGAGCAGATTCGTTCTCATTTCGAAAATATCCATACCTTTGAACGAGTCAATAAGCCATTGAATTTCCTCGAATCTGACATCCGCAGATTTACCTATAAATATTTTCGGATAAACCTGACGTTCGCTCATTTCTGCATCTCGAAGCATTTCCTCGTATAGCTTCTCACCAGGTCTCATCCCTGTATATTGAATGCCAATCTCTTCAACTGTGTAGCCTGACATACGAATAATATTTTTCGCGAGATCCGTAATATTGACCGGATCACCCATATCAAGCACAAAGATTTCCCCGCCTCTGGCAAGAGCACCCGCTTGAATAACTAACCGTGAAGCTTCTGGAATCGTCATAAAATAACGAACCATATCCGGATGTGTTACCGTCACTGGTCCTCCCTTCTCAATCTGTTTCTTGAAGAGCGGTATGACGCTTCCTCGGCTTCCGAGCACGTTTCCGAATCGAACCGCGACGAACTTAGTCTGGCTTTGTCTGTCCATATGCTGAATAATCATCTCTGCAATACGCTTCGTCGCACCCATGACGCTAGTGGGATTAACTGCCTTATCTGTCGAGATCATGACAAACGTGTCGACTCCGCATGCGTCTGCAGCTTTAACGGCGTTATAAGTGCCAATAATATTATTTTTGATCGCTTCCTCCGGATTGCGCTGCATTAATGGAACATGCTTATGGGCCGCTGCATGATAGACGACCTCGGGACGATGAAATTTCATCACCTGCATAATCTTCTCTTCATCCTGGAGATCAGCAATTTCCGTATAAAATTTGATGTTAGTCTCACCGTAGAGCTCCTTAAGCTCGATCTCAATGGAATAAATGCTGTTCTCGCCATGCCCAAGCAGAACTAGCTTCTCCGGTAAGAACTTCGCGATCTGTCTGCACACCTCAGAGCCAATCGAGCCTCCAGCGCCTGTTACTAGAACAACCTTCTGAGTGACATAGCCTGAAATACTCTCAACGTCCAGCTCAACCGGTTCACGCCCAAGCAAGTCATCCGCTGAAATATTGCGAAGATGACTGACAGCAACCTTGCCAGTCGCAAGATCCTCGAGCATCGGAATACGCTGCGTCTTTGCCTTCGTCTTCGTACATTCCTGGAATATCGTATTTAGCTCCTGCTTGCTCAGCGAAGGAATCGCAATAACAATATGATCAATGGATAGCTTCTCCGCAAGCGGTGCGATCTCCGATACACCGCCGAGAACCGGAAGCCCCATTACATCAAGTCCATGCTTCTTCACATCGTCATCGATGAATGCAATCGGATTTAGCTCAGCATCTTGATTCGTTAGAAGCTGTCTGGCGACCATTGTTCCAGCAGAACCAGCCCCGACAATCAGCGTTCGCTTAACGGATGATGACTGCTTGTTGTAACCTCTGCTGAGCATTCGCCAGCATAGTCTCGATCCGCCAATCAGCATCATATGGAGCATCCAAGTGACAGCAAGCAATCGGAAATAAACATCCTGCACCACGATTTGCTGCATAATTGCCGCCGACACAATAGAGAAGGTAACTGCCTTCGTAATTATTACGAGCTCGCCGATGCTTGCGTACGCCCACGCTTTCTTATAAAGCTTATAATAGAATGAGAAGAAATGATGGCTGAGAAGCAGCGTAATCGCACTTATAACGATAGGAAATGTAAAAATCTGCAACGTAGCGCTTAATAAAAATCGACTAGCAAAAATTGCCGTTAACACAATTAATGAATCCATGATGACCGTTAAGGCCATCCTTCGCTGACTGGACAATCTACTCGCTCCCTCCAACGATTATTTGTTCAATACAACTCCCAAAACTTTCGCACCGGCGAAGTCCAATGAGCGCTTTGCTTCCAACGCCTTAGCTTCCTTCGTCTTTCCAGATTTCACCAGCATTAGCACGCCGTCGCATTTGCCCGCAATCGCATTGGTCTCGGACACCCCGAGTACTTGCGGACAATCAATGATGATTGCATCAAATGTTTTAGCATAATATTCTAGCAGCTCATCCATTGACTTGGAATCCAGAAGCTCCGCAGCATGATGGAGCATTGGACCACTCGGCAAAAGATAAAGACCAGATACATCGGTCTCAAGGATGGCATCATCATAGGAAAGCTGCTTATCAAGTACATTGGTAAGCCCCGTGGACATCTTCATATGAAAAACCTTGTGAAGCAAAGGCTTGCGAATATTTGCGTCAATCAACAATACTTTGTCTCCGCGGTAGGTCATGCTGACAGCCAAATTAACAGCAGCTGTTGACTTTCCTTCGCCTGCGGCAGGTGAGGTTACAACGATGCTTTTCAGCGATCTGCCTTCAGCGGCGAAGCTCATATTATTGCGCAGCAAGCGATAACGTTCAGCAACCTCGCTGTAGGGATCAAGAAAGGTGTATAAGCTTCTTCGAACATTAACCTTGATGCTCTTATTCAATTCACGAACCAATGGTTTCACCCCTTGCGATTACGCTCTTCTTCTTAGTGAAGGATGGGACTCTGCGACGCCGCATCTTCGGCACATGTCCGAGCACGGAAACGCCAAGCAACTTCTCAATATCCTTCTCGGTTCGAATGGAGTCATCCAAAGAATCAAGCAGGAACACTCCGCAAATGCTGATAAATAAACCAGCTAGAAAGGCAACGATCACGATCGTATTACTCTTAGAATTAATGGGATATGGAACTGCTTCCGCCTCCGTCAGCGTTCTAATGGTTGATATGCCCAATGATTGCGAAGCAATCGGCCTGTAAGACTGAATAAGCGCATTCGCAATATCAGCCGCTCGTTGAGGATTCGTGTCAATTACGGTAACAAGCGTAACAAGCGAGCCCTCTACATTCGAAATTCTAATCTGAGTCCGAAGACCTTCAGGTGACTGCCGCAGGCCAAGCTCTTCAATGACTCCCTTAAGAACGATCGGCTCCCGCAGCAACACGTTCGCAGTACCTCTAAGCTCGGCGTTTGCCCCAATTAATATTCTTGAGGATGATGCGTAGATCGGCTCCTCTGGTCTTGCGTTATATAAACCGGCCAGCACTGTTATAACAATAGTGATCGATACTACCAGCCACAATCGCTTCATAATTATACCCATGATTGCTTTCAGATTAATTTCCTTAGGCTTTATGCCGCCTATTGCTTCTCCATGCTTATCATTCATACAGACACCCGCTTACCGTTTTTTATAGTGAACATTAATGACATTTTAGTTCTTTATAAAGAACATGTCAACAGACGAATGTATTCTTTTCTATTAAATGCTAGTTGTCGATATGAACGATAAATATATTGGAGGTTCTGCTGCGATCTGGATGCGAACGAGCTTCAGAGGTGACTTCCTTCCATTTCGTGGACTGTACAAGCACCTTCAACGCTTGAAAATCACTTTTACTCATACCTTCATCCACAGCATCTCTCAATATCCTCCCCCAATCCTCATCCAGCAGCGCGTCTCTTCGTTCCTTAAGTTGTATATTCTCACCGAGCAAATATTCGATCGTAGAGTCTAAATGAGACGCAATCCTTGACAACACCTGAAGCGAAGGATTGTTCTGCATATTGCGCTCAATATAGCTTAAGTAGGACTTGGAAACGCCTGCGAGTTCGGCAAGCTTGGATATGGAATAGCCTTTTTGTTCACGCAAACCTTTAATACGTTCCCCAATCATAAGATTCTCCTTCGTTATATTTAACTTCAGTGTCAATCCCTCACTCATTTTAGTTCTTTATAAAGAACAGGTCAATATGTTTTATTTTTATATTTTGGTGAATCCTCTGCAAGCCTCCTTCAAGCTCCTGCTCGTTTCTCGTCAAATAAAGCTAGTCTCGGTCTAGTTTCCACCAAACGCTGCAACGGGGAGGCTATCGTCCTAATGATGTAAGAAGCAGCTATACAAAGCAAGATTAACCAAGGGTAGATAAGGAATGGGTATTTGGCGGCAAATACCAGCTCAGAAAATATAGTTTCATAGAAAAACATATGGCAAAGCCAAATATTGGTAGAATGCTTACTTAAATAATCGAGCGTCTTTACGATAACTGGGCTTTTGTTCATTAGCGTGAAAATACAGATCAGCATGACCCCATTGAAGGGTGCGATAGCTGATGATTCTATAAATGAGTGCAGGGCAATAACTGCAACAATCACCGCTAAACCTATTGAATTTTTAAATCGAAGATGTTGCGTGGCCTTATTGATTCTCGTAAACACTTTATGCTTCGCAAAGCATGCACCGATTACAAAGGACAATAACGATGTGCCTAAAAGCACACTAAGATTAAGCATGTATTTGACTAGATTATTCTCTGTCGAAATTATCGGGTGATATCTTTGAATATGGCATACAAGGAATAGAAGGCCTGAGAAGAAGACGAGCACAATGGCAGGCATTCGCTTAATAACAGTGATAAGAAGCGGGGATACCAACACGAATATAATGTAAACCTGAAGGAACCACCAAGCTCCGTTATGGTTATTAGCTAATCCGAGGAAATCCATAAGCAGCCGTTTCACGTCCCACACAAATACCTTCTCCGAGCCGAGCAAAAAACCTAGCGGTACAAATATAAAAAAAACAACCCAAAAATTAATATACAGCTTCACTATTCTTTTTATGTTTTTCAGTAAGGGCGAGCCTTCAGGCCTAGAGCAAATATAAAAAAAAGCATAACCGGTCACGAACATATAGATCGGTCTGCATGCATCTCCAAGTATAGCCAAATAATATACAAAAGGTACTTCATTGACATACGCAAATGGCTCATAGAGTCCGTTCGTCTCCTTCCTGGCGAACAAATGCAGCAAAACCATTAATAATATTGCAATGCCCTTTAATACTCTTGTATCATCTCTAGATAATTCCATCCTTTCATCCCCTCTCATAGTTCTTATCAGCTATTACTCTAATCGATTTTCAATCTCCATGTATCCTACCATTGACGCATTTACAAATAATCCATACAATGACCTATATAACGAACAGCAATATCTGTTGACTCGAATTGCAATAAGGTGGCGTCCCATTCATGCATACGTATATTAAAGTTAATCAATATTTTTTTAATGTCGAAATATCCCGAATAAAAATGACTTACCTTTTGCTGTTCAAATTGAAGCCGTTCAATATTGTGGACGGCGAATCTTCGAGCCAGTTCACTCCGAGCATCATCATCAAGCTGTATCGCATTATACGTTTTCTTCGTTATATGCATGCAGGTGTAAAACAGCAGGAATGGCCGATAATTCAGCTCCCTTTGTTCGGACATCTCGCGCTTTATAATAGAAGGCGCGATTCTTATAAAGTATTTGACGTTGATCAGAACATCGTAACCACCCTATACCCGCCTCACTTAACAAATGAATTAATTGACCGCTTAGCATATTATAGTAGCATTGGCACCGCAGGTCTCGGTCCGCAATACATTAGCAGCAACGCAGCTACTAACAGCTATGAGGAGGAATACATAAATGAGCCGCTCCTTCCATTACAGCTTGCGACCAGTCAACATTCACGAGCGATTCTTACTGAGATCACTTCATTTCTGCATAAGCTCAAGCATGTATTTCCTAACACTACGATAAATCGACAATCTTATCTGTCCGATAAATCGACAAGAGTCCCTGATATTCTTCTTCTTCACGACGGAATCTCCGATAAACTGTCTTTCATTTCTGGGGCAATTGAACATTTGAAAGGTATTTTGCTGGCAGACGTTGCGCCGATTGAGCTCACTCTGTCTCACGGAGACCTGCATTCGAGCAATATTGTCCGCAGAAATAAGCAGCTGCTTGCGTTAGATTGGGAGTTTGTCGGATGGCGTTCTTCGCATTATGACTATTGTTTCTTCTATTATAAAGCGTTCAAGCGAATGCCCGATATGAATTATGGCGATCGCCAGCTATTTTACTTCGAATATTTATATCATTGGTTTACTGTGCTATGCGAAGACTGCCTACATTACAGCTTAGATGACATCCATCGTACAGCCGATTGGATTATTAAAGATATTGAGTATTTTCACGCATATGAAAAGAAAAATTTTGCTGCTGACAAGCCCAAACAAAAGGTGTGATTGTGTTGAAGGATACGATGCAAAAGCTGCTCCATTTAATAGAAAAGAAGGACCAAAAAAAGCTGCTTCTATTGCTCGTTATGATGATCGCTGCCGCTTTATTTGAAACGCTGGGCATTGGATTGATCGTCCCGTTCGTCGGCATTGCCGCTGCGCCCGAAAGTATTCATCAGTCCGAATGGCTCTCAAGCCTATACGATGGACTTGGCTTTCAATCCGACAGAGCTTTCCTAATATTTGCGGTCATTATTTTGCTGACTGTGTTTGTAATCAAGAACGCCTACATCCTTCTATTTCAATATGCACAAAATCGAGTCATTCTGAATCAACAGGTCAAATTGTCCAGAATGATGTTTCAGGTCTATTTAACGAAGCCGTACACCTTTCATTTGCAGCATAATTCAGCCAGTCTGCTTCGGAATATTAATGGCGAAATCTATAAGGTTTTTCAGGGCATTGTCATGTCCCTATTTCAATTGCTAACCGAGCTTCTGGTCGCAGCCTGTATACTTGCTCTGCTCATTACGATAACGGCTACTGCTACTTTGACAGTTACTGCACTGCTTGGATTGAGCGTACTGATTTTCTTTACCATTTTCCGCAAACAAATTAGTGCCAAAGGCAAGGAGCAGCAGCTTCTAAATACAGAGATGATTAAATGGATTAAGCAAGGTCTTGGAGCCAGCAAGGAAGTAAAGGTGTCCGGTACAGAGAATTATTTCGTCAACGCCTACGCCAAGCACAGTCAATTAAGCGCAAACAACAATCGATATATGAAAATGCTGGAGCAGGTTCCGCGTTTATTTATCGAAACGTTGATGGTTTCGCTCGTGTTGTTTATGATGCTGATCATCATTTTTCAAGGCACTAATTTAACTGATTTTATAGCCACGATGGCTTTGTTCACCATGGCAGCTTTTCGGCTGATGCCGTCCATTAATCGAATCGTCAATCTGCTGACGACAATCCGCTACAGCCAGCCTGCGCTGCAGATCATTTATAACGATATAACGACGAGCAATGAGCTTCCTATTAACCTTGCTAATACGCAATCGTACGCACCGAAGACCAGCTGCACATCAGGGAATCTGTTTAATGACTCCATCCAGCTAAACGACGTTTCCTTCCGCTACCCAGAGCAAGAGCATTATTCCATCTCAAAAGTTACTCTGACGATTCCTATTGGGAAGTCTGTAGCCTTCATTGGGGAATCCGGCGCGGGCAAAACAACTCTGGTCGATATGATTCTCGGTCTTCTGCCCCCTGAGCATGGCGACATTACTGTAGATGGACAGGACTTACAAAGCATGATGCCATTATGGAGAAAGCGTATCGGCTACATTCCGCAGTTTATTTATTTGTCTGACGATACGATAAGAGCGAATGTCGCATTCGGTATCGAAGCTCGGTTGATCGATGATAACGCGGTATGGGCCTCCTTGGAACAGGCGCAGCTGAGAGAGGTAGTTGAGGCTATGCCGGATAAGCTAAATACAGTAGTAGGAGAACGAGGGGTTAGATTGTCAGGCGGCCAACGTCAACGAATCGGCATTGCGCGCGCCTTGTATCATAACCCCGAGATTTTATTTATGGATGAAGCAACTTCCGCACTGGACAATGAGACCGAGAAGGAGGTTATGAAAGCGATTGACGGCTTAAAAGGACAAATAACACTTATTATTATCGCCCATCGATTAACAACAATCGCAGGCTGCGATATCGTCTATCATCTAAAAAACGGCGAATTGCATACTATGGAGAACAAGGAGGTTGCTGTAGGGCAAGACTAATCACTAAACCACCAAGACCGACGCTGCTCGCAGCGTCGGTCTTGGTGGTTTCTAAGTCGAAGGGCGATTGGGCCCTTCTGTTTTTTTGTCGAAGCTTGGTGCGGTCGGTTGCCGACTTAGCTTTTGATCATTTGATTTTGGCGCAACTTTCGCTTTATCTTCCTGCTGTGTCATGGGAAGAACCTCCTTTCAAAGTGAATCTTCCCTAGAATGCCCATATTAATAGCAACTATGCTTCTATTCAAACTTTGACAGAATGAAATGATAATATTTCCGCAACCAGATCAGGAATGCCTTCTATGCCTCTGCGTGTGATCATTGCCATTCTGCTGCGATGAACCATTACTATGTCTGGTTGACGAACCTCTGTCGCAGACAGAATCAGATCAATCGGACCAGCGAATATGACATACTCCATTTGACAGCTGTTAGTTAGCAATTTTTTGCATTTGGTTGCTGATTACTTGATGCCTAGGAGCAGGAGCAGGTGACATCAGTTCAAGCACGCCACCTGCTACTTCATAACGTCTGCCATCATCAGGCAGCTTTGCGTATTCATCATAAGTAATCGGATGCTCTCGAATAATCGATAATTCGTCATTCTTGTTCACTTAGCATTCCTCCTCTTATGGCACTGAAAGGATCTTAACAAGACCGCCAAACTCCAATTCTTCAAATTTCCTAGCGGCAGCCTCATGACGCAGATTCCATGTACTATCGATAAGCTCACATTCAATCGGCACGTCAAGTCTAATTGTAGCCAGATCTCTTGAAAGATGCAGCATATCCAAGTTGGTCTCGATTTTTTTCTTGATGCTGGATGGCAGCAGCTCAAGGCACTCCAAACAGCCTTCGACTGATCCATACTCATTCAACAACTTAAAGGCCGTCTTTTCGCCTATGCCTTTAACCCCAGGATAATTATCGCTGGTATCACCCATAAACGCCTTTAAATCTATGACCTGCGGAGGGGTTAATCCTTTCACATTAAAAAGCGTCTCCAAATCATACACCGTATAATTAGATCTGCCCTTATTCATGATTATAACTTTAATCTTTTCTGTAATTAGCTGAAGCATGTCATGGTCTCCGGTTAAAATGAGAACGTCAGAGTCGGCTTGAAGTTTTTTAGCCAAAGTACCAATACAGTCATCCGCCTCGTATCCAGCCATACCAATATTAGGAACGCCCATTTCAGCTACTACTTCCTTAACTAAATCAAATTGCGGCAAAAGCTCAAGCGGAGCTTCCATACGGTTTTGTTTGTATTGACTGTAGCTTTCGTTACGAAAAGTACTGCTGCCCATATCCCAGCAACAAATGACATGGGTTGGCTCGAATTGATTGATTGCATCAAAAAAATATTGGATAAAGCCATAAACGGCATTAGTAGGCAAACCGGAACTCGTTTTGCGAATGTATCCGGAATAAGAAGTCGCATAGAAAGCTCTAAAAAGAAGAGCCATACCATCGACCAGAAGCACTTTATTTTGCGGCTGCAATCTTGTTCACCCCTTACTAAGTTATTTACTCCCCGCGAATAAAACGGCCTATTCGAGCAGCGGCCTCCTTCAGCCGCTCTTCTTCTTCAACTAGAGCGATGCGTACATAGCCTTCGCCCTCTGTGCCAAAAGCCTCGCCGGGAACAACAACAACGCCTGTCCTTCTCAGCAGCTCCTGCGCAAAGCTCCGCGATGTCCATGTCTCGCCATTCGGCAACTGCCATAGCATTGCGGGCAGCTTCGGCCACATGAACATCGTCGCTTTAGGCGCAGGCATTTCCCAGCCTTCTTCGCGCAGTGCCTCCAAAAACACATTCCGCCGCCGCTCGTACAATTGCCCGGCTTTAGGCTGCTCAGCATTGTGCATCGCCTGCTCCAGCGCCGCAATTCCCGCCTCTTGTACCGGATCAAACACACCGTAGTCGATATTCGATTTCAATTCACGCAAAGCGCCAACTGCGTCACGGTTTCCTGCTAGAAAGCCAATTCGGCAGCCCGCCATGTTGAAGCTTTTGGACAAGGAGTGGAACTCTACCGCATATTCCGCGGCATTCGGCAGCTGCAATATGCTTGGCGGCACGAACCCGTCGAACGCCATTTCCGAATAAGCTAAATCCTGAACGACCAGCACATCATATGTCCTTGCCTTCTCCAGCAGCCGCTCGAAGAAATCAAGGTCGGCAACAGCCGAGAGCGGATTGTTCGGATAATTGACGAGTATGAAGCTCGCGCTTCTCCAATCCGACTCAGCTATCGCTTCCAGATCCGGCATAAATTCATTCTCCTCACGCAGCGGCATCCATACAGACTCAACGCCGGCTAAAGCGAGAGAACCCTCATAGATCGGATAGCCTGGATTCGGAAGCAGAGCTTTGTCTCCAGGATTACAGATCGCCATCGCCAGATGAGCTAAGCCGTCCTGTGAGCCGGACAGTGTCACTACCTCTATCATAGGGTCAACCGTAACACCAAATCGATGCTGCATCCAGTCGGCAGCAGCTTGCTTAAAGGGCAAGCCGTCTCGTGTAGCTGGATAGTGATAGCTGTTCTCGCGAAGCGCGGCATCGCTGAGCCGTTGGCGTACAATCTCAGTAGGCGCTTTGTCCGGACTTCCTATTCCTAGATCAATGATAGTCAACCCAGCCTTCGCAGCCTCCCGCTTCCAAGCCGCAACCTCGGCAAATATAGACGATCCTAGCTGCGACAAACGATCCGATCTCCATTTTCCAGTGCCCATAGCTCAATCACCTAATCCTTCTTCCATACCTGCTCGTAGTTCTCTTCCTTATAACCGACGGTAACCCGCTTACCGTCCGTAACGATTGGACGCTTAATGAGCATACCGTGTGAAGCAAGCAGCTCAAGCTGTTCCTCTTCGCTCATCGCCTTAAGCTTGTCCTTCAAATTCAATGCTTTATAGACCTCGCCGGACGTGTTAAAAAACTTTTTCAGCTCCAATCCGCTGTTAGACACGATTTGCTTCAGCTCAGCCGAAGTCGGCGTCTGCTCGACGATATGCCTTGAGACAACCTCGTTACCCTTAGCCTTCAATGATTTAACAGCAGCACGGCAAGTGCTACATTTCGGGTATTCAATAATCGTTAACGTTTGCTTGCTCATTCTATCTCCTCCTGCTGCTTAACTGCCCTCTCCAATGCTTCAAGCTCGGGCGGAAGCGGTGCGTGCCATACCATCCATTGCCGGGTAACAGGATGCGTCAGCCCCAGCGTCTCCGCATGCAGCGCCTGTCTGCCGACAGCCTCCTCCCATTCGGGCACGGCTCCTTCCGCAAGTCCATACATTTTATCTCCGATTAGCGGACAGCCGATGTGCTGCATATGAACTCGAATTTGATGCGTCCGCCCTGTCTCGAGCTTCAGCCTGACACTGGATGCTGCCTGACGCTGCCGCCCATCGGCCAATATGCGTTCAGCGATCCCCATACCGCCCGCGTCATAAGCTTCAATCGTCTCATAATGGGTGACGGAAGGATAACCGTCAGGCGTTACGATCCGAATGTGCGGCTCCTCAGGGTTCCGGTCAATTGGTTCATTAACGATGCCATTGCGGGGCTGCGGCTTTCCATACACATAAGCCCGATACAGCTTCAGAACAGTTCCTGCCTGCATCTGCTCCGATAACTGCTGATGGACAAATGATGTTTTCGCAATAGCGACCAGCCCTGAAGTATCTTCGTCAAGCCTATGAACTGGCCTGAAACGGACTTTCTCGCCCTTCTCTTTCCAATAATGAACGATTCCGTTAGCCATCGTTCCTGTATAATGGCCATGCGTTGGATGTACGATCATTCCTGCAGGCTTGCTGACGATTAGCAGATTATCATCCTCAAATACAATCTGTATAGGAATCGGCTCCGGCAGTATATCCTCCGAAATCTCCTTCGCCATTCTAACCCGTATAACATCGCCAGGCTCAACAAGATGGGTCGTATATACTCGACAATCATTAACGGTCAAGCCATGCTCGGTCTGCTTCACCTGCGACAGCAGCTTGCGGGATACGCCAAGCTTGCGCTGAAGCACATTACGCACCTGCATGCCAGCATCTTGTTCATCCACATGAACAACTAGCGGCTTGTAATATAAATGTTCAGGAATCTCCGTTTCCGCATTCACATTCACATTCTTATTCACTTTTTCTCCCGCTCCCAAACACATTCGCACTGCGCACATACTCGACATCCGCGATCTTCAGTCTCGAATTAGCGACTCTAGCCGCCGCAAAGAAATAATCAGATAAACGATTCAAATACGTAAGCACATGCTGATTAATCTCATGCTGGCCGGCTAGCGTCACTACTCTTCGCTCAGCGCGGCGGCATACCGTTCTGCAAACATGCAGCAATGCAGCCGAGCTGCTGCCGCCTGGCAATATAAACCTCTTAATCTCAGGCGCTTCGCTAGTAAGGACGTCAATCCAGCTCTCTAATCTAGCAGACGGCTCCGCGTTCATCTTGTACGGCGCACCTGGAGAAGCATACGCAAGATCAGAGCCGCAATCGAACAGCTCCTGCATAATGTCGATCAGTTGCTCGGCCATAGGAACAAGCTCACTGTGCCTAGCCGCCTCCGCCGCCGCTTGTCCGACGAAAGCATTCAATTCATCTATTGTGCCATAGGCTTCGACTCGTTCATCATCCTTGCTTACTCTTCCGCCGATCAACGAGGTCTGCCCTTTATCTCCTGTTCTAGTATACAGCTTCATCCTTAAATCCCCCTTCAACAGCCAGTTAACCTGCCATTCATATGTATCCACTATACCATAAATCAGACTCCATTAGAGATCGTCCAATATATGAAAAAGCGGCGATGCAGGATAAAAAAACCACCTGCTCGCCGCTTCAACATTATATATTGCGCCTTCTGTCAGCCCTTCTCACTTAAAGCTACCCCTGCTTAAGCCGATGTACAAATTGGCCGATCCGGTCTAGCGCTTCTACCAAGTTATTAACCGAGGTTGCATAGGAGCAACGCAAATGGCCTTCGCCGCCCAGTCCGAACACATCGCCCGGGACAGCCGCGACATTCGCCTCCTCCAGCAGACGCTGAGCGAACTGCTCGCTCGTCAGACCTGTCGAGGCAATGGAAGGAAACGCATAGAACGCACCTTGAGGCTCATGGCATTCCAATCCAGCTTCGCGGAAGCCTTTCACGACCAAGCGTCGGCGCTGATTGTAAGCTTCGACCATTCGGTCCTTCTCTTCCATACCGTTGCGGAGCGCTTCGATAGCCGCATACTGCCCCATGATCGGCGCGCTCATCACCGTATATTGATGAATCTTCAACATTGCCGCGATAATATCTGGATGTCCGCATGCGTAGCCCAGCCGCCAGCCAGTCATAGCAAAAGCTTTGGAGAAGCCGCTCACCAGCATCGTTCTATCCTTCATGCCGGGCATAGCTGCGAAGCTGACATGCTTCGTCCCATAAGTAAGCTCTGCATAAATCTCATCGGAAATGACGAATAGATCATGCTCCTCCACTAGCTTGACAATGGGAAGCCAATCCTCATAAGTCATAATTCCGCCAGTCGGGTTGCTAGGATAACATAAAATAAGTACTTTTGATTTCGGCGTAATCGCCGCCTTCAGCGTCTCTGCGCGAAGCTTAAAATGATCTTCAGGAAAAGTTTCTACACCTACTGCTGTACCGCCGCATAGCGAAGCAATCGGAGAGTAGGAAATATAGCAAGGCTCTGGAATAAGAATCTCATCGCCAGGCCCAATAAGCGAACGCAACGCAAGGTCAATCGCTTCGCTTCCGCCGATCGTAACGATAATTTCCTTGGCTGGATCATACTCTACTTTAAACTGTTTGCCAATATATTGCGCAATCTCATCGCGCAGCTCCGGCATGCCTGCATTTGAAGTATATTGTGTTTTGCCGGTTTCCAGCGAATAGACAGCAGCGTCTCTTACATGCCAAGGAGTTACAAAATCCGGCTCGCCAACGCCTAATGTGATAACATCCTTCCTTGAACTGACTAGATCAAAAAAACGACGAATGCCTGAAGGCTTAATATCTTTAACAGAGTCTGTCAAAAAATCAGACATCATTTGACGTTTTCGCACCGGGCTTTCAAATTGCTTCTCATCCTCTTTTATCATTGCCATCACCCTCTATTCACGGCGAAACACTCATACGATGGTCACCCTCGTGCTCCTCGAAGATTATGCCGTCTTGTTTATATTTCTTCAATATGAAAAATGTTTTGGTCGATAATACCGCATCGATCGGAGACAGCTTATGAGACACGAATGAGGCGACCTCTTTTAAGCTTCTGCCCTCAATTTCAACGCATAGATCATAGGCTCCCGACATTAAATAAACCGATTTCACTTCTGGATATAAGTAAATATGCTTCGCAATCGCTTCGAAGCCGTGACCCCGCTCAGGCGTAATCTGTACTTCGATCAGCGCTGTTACACGTTGGTCATCCAGCTTGCTCCAGTTAATAACTGTCGCATATTTCACTATAATATGGTCGTTCTCCAAGGCGGCTATCGCTTCTTGAACTTCCTCAAGTGTAACGCCAAGCATAGTGGCGATCAGCTCCGGACTTCTTCTAGCATCTTCTTTCAACAAATCCAATACATTCAATTGTAATTCGTTCATCATCTTTCTCCTTCCAGCACGCCTGCAATTATAAACAATATATTACACCCATTTAGATTATCGTGCAAAGTAAATTGACAAAAAGACCCCGAAGGGTCTTCTACATGAAATAAGGCGATTGGCCTTGCCCGCTATTTTGCTGCTGTTGCTGATGCTGCCCATAGGAAAAGGTAGTATTGGACTGCATCTGAGATTGTTGAGATTGCTGATATTGCTGCGATGGCAGCGTACGCTGCAGAAACTGCTGCGTCTTTTGCTTACATTGCATGCTTGACTTCATCTGCTTATCCAATTCTTGTCTAAGCGCTGGCGATGCCGCACTGTACATATTGTTCTGCTTTAGTACGGTGAAGAGTTTCCCTTGCATAGCTAGCGTACTGTCCATCAGACGGGTAAATTGCTGTCTAATCGATGGGCATGATGACTCAGTCGCAGCGGTTGCATACTCCCGAACGACTCGTTTCAAGTCGCAAAGTACCGTATTGGCCAAGTCCTCTTCCGGAATGATCGATTGAATCGTTTGCTGATACATACGGCGTATAATCCTCCCTTATTATGTTGTTGCCATTACTGCTGCGGCTGGGTCGGGGCCAGCTGCTGATGCTGCGACAAGGTTTGCATTAAAGAATCATAATGCTCCTGATGAGTCTGTACCATCTGCGAGCATAGCTGCCTAAGAGCCGGTGTAGCAGCGGATGCCGCAACGGCTGCGCATTGTTTCATGAGCAGGTCTTCGTTGGACATAGAATCCGATATGTAATCCAGCTCCTTCGCTGTCATCGCTTCAAGCATGAATTATTCCCTCCTTTTCCAGCTATTTGCGAACTGTAACTATTATGAGTCGAAGTCTCCTATAATATGTACGGACCCTCATGCAAAAAGACTAGAGCTTCAGCCAATTTGAGCCGCTTTGCTCAGCCCAGCTGAAAGCCTAGTCCTTCAATTAGGGAAGATGTACCGTTAGGGAAGATGTACCGTCTTCACATGATCGAAATGAAGAAAGACGGCATCTCCGCTGGCATTGGCCAGCTCGATCATGCTTTGGCTTACGTTTTTAAGCACACCTACCTTATTTGCATTGTCACCGAGATCAATAACGACCAGCTCACCAATAAGCTTGCGCAGCTGCTGTTCGAGCGTACGCGCCAGAACGAGCGGCGAAGGCCTCAACGGAAACTGTTCAGGAGTTAAGCTGTATGGCGTTGCATGGGTACTGTAGGGAATTAAATATTTGAGATGCTGCAGCGAGATAATCAATGTATGATAGACCGGTGAATAAAAAACAAAGAAATCATTCATGATGGTCGTTAAATAACCGTGGACCGATTGATTGCCCGAAATATAAATTTCCGAAAACATTCCTTTAGCATTCATTAATGTTTTACGATACGAGATCGAATCCGTAAAGGGTTCAAAGGGTTGCTCCGGCACAACAGTCTCTTCATCAGTAACAACTCCGCGAAGCTGCTGCAAATGGATGAGCGGTATATAAATAAACTGACTGCCGTTGTATACAACTAAAATATCCTGACCAAATTCAATCAGCTTGCCTTTAATATCCGCCGATTTGCCTGAGATTTCAATTTCAACCTGCTGATTAAGCAGCGGATGTTCATTCTTCATCACCTCGAGCCTCCTCCCGCGATAATGGATAATAAGCCGACAGCAGCCTCATGGCTGCTGTACGTTCGCTTAATAAAGGCATCGCATTTAGTTGTTTTTGCTGCCGCTTTTGTTTTTGTTTTGATTGCTGCCTGACTTATTACCGCCTGATTTGTTGTTCTTATTGTTGTTCTCCGCTTTGATTGCACGGATGTGGCTGAGAGGAATAATTGAAACCTCGCGATTGTTAACAAGCTTCACATTGTTATTGTCAACACCGGCTACAAAGCCGTTGACCATTTCTGGACCACCGCTGTTAATTTGTACGAATTTTTGATCAAAGGATTGGACTACGCCGTTAAAGGTCGAAGGATAAGCGTTGGCTCCTGCTCCCATTTGCCCCTGGCTTTGATTGCCTCTTGTGCGATTAGCGTCTCCTTTTGAGCGGTTTCCCCCACTTTTGTTGGCGAGCTCCGAAATGCTTTTAATATGACTGTCCGCCACATAGGTTCTGCCATTGTCTGTGTCTAGCACGATATAATCGCTCCGTACCGCTTCTACCTTACCTGTCAATGAATCCGGTCCGCCTCGATTGATTTTCACCCACTTCCCTTGCACATCAGCTAATCCTTGCACTCGTCCTTCGCTTCTGTGTCTATAACTCTCTTGATTGCCTTGAATCTGATTTCTTCCTTGTACACAGCGTTCACACATGTTGAATCCCTCCAGTTTTTGATTCATCTATCATGGGAGATGATATGTAATATATTTATATGTATCCCATATACAAGAGGTACTAGATTCATAACTATTTATGCTAGATTTAAGCCGGCAACCTAGTAGATTAAGTAGAATGACTGTGACAAAATGGGCATGAGCTGAATAAGGTGTAGCATATCAAACATGAAAGCCACTCCTGCTGTGATTGGCTTAACCTTTGCTCGGAGGATGGTTGCATGTCTAACGAAAAGCTGCCAATTCGTGAAATCACCTTAGATGGCGCGGATTTGCAAGAGCTCAATAGAAATCCCTGGAGTAAAATATTCAAGAATGCCGAGCTGAAGATGGATGAACGGACTTATTCGACGCAGTTCGGCTTGCGAGGCGGACATACACGGAATTATCTAAAAAAATCATTTGAGGTGCGCTTGCCGAATAAAAGAACGCTGCATTGGAATGCTGAGTTTGATGATCCTTCCATGATGAGAAACGCGTTGTCCTTTTATTTTTTCAATAGAATCGGGCTGCATTCACCGCGAACGAAGCATTTTTGGCTTATTATCAATGGGGTGGATCAAGGTGTTTACTTAGAACTGGAGGCCGTGGATCATCATTTTTTTACTGCTAGAAGCATTCCGTACCGATCCTTAATCTATGCGGTTAATGACAGCGCAAATTTCAGCATGCTTGATCCAATTACGAAAAAGTCAAAGAGCTCACTATTCGACGGCTATGAGCTAAGAGATGGAAGACCCGACTATACGAAGAAGAAGCTGACTTCCTTTATTCAGCAGCTTAACAGAAGAAGGGGGATTGAGCTTCAGGCTGTTATTGCAAGAAAACTCGATATTCCGCAATATTTGCTCTGGCTCGCAGGTGCTGTACTAACCGGCAATTATGACGGATTTGATCAAAATTATTCGATCTATGAGCATCGGAGCAGCGGAAAGTATCGGATGATTCCATGGGACTATGAAGGAACATGGGGAAGAAATTGCTATGGCAAGCCATGCGGCAGCGACTTGGTCAGGCTGCAGGGTTATAACCGATTGACGAAACGGCTTTTAAGCTATTCGTCCATCAGAAAGCTATATCGCCGCATCATTCGCAAGCAGCTGCAGCTTGCTTTCACGTCGGAACGATTAGATCCTGTAATCGATCATATGCATGAACAGCTGGCTCCTGCTATTAGAAGTGATTATACGCGCAAAGTAAGCTATGATGCTTTCCTCGAGGAGCGCGCTTTCATCAAGCAATACGTGATAGAGAGAAGAGCGCTTATTAAGGAAGCGCTCATTGATTGGAAGAGTTAAGCTCTAAAATATGTCCATGCTTAAGTATCGCTCGCCTGTATCCGGCGCTATGCATAATACGCGCTTTCCTTCACCCAGCTTTCTTGCAACCTGCATCGCAGCCCATACAGAAGCGCCGGAGGAAGGTCCAAGCAGCATACCTTCGCGTCTGGCCAAATCCCTCATCGTTGAAAGCGCGTCTTCATCCTTCACTTGTATGATCTCGTCATATACACTCGTATTCAATATCGACGGCACGAAGCCGGGGCTGGTGCCGACAAGCTTATGCGGACCAGGTTGACCTCCTGACAATACAGGCGAGCCTGCGGGCTCGACGACTGTTATGTACAGCTCGGGCAGCTTTTCCTTGAGCGCTTCCCCCGTCCCCGTAATCGTTCCCCCAGTACCAGCAGTCGCAACAAAAGCATCCAGCTGCCCGTCCATCTGCTCTATAATTTCAAGCGCTGTCGTAACGCGGTGAATATTCGGATTAGCTTCATTCTCGAATTGATTCGGAATAAAGCTGCCAGGGAGCGACGCATGCAGCTCCTCTGCCTTGCGAATAGCGCCAGGCATACGCTCAGCAGCAGGCGTCAACACTACCTTCGCGCCATATGCTTGAAGCAACTTTATCCGCTCCGCCGTCATATTATCAGGCATGACAAGAATAATCGAATAGCCTTTAGCCGCTGCATTCATCGCGAGCCCGATACCTGTATTGCCGCTTGTCGGTTCAATAATGGTCGCCCCAGGCTTAATTCTGCCAGCCTTCTCCGCAGCTTCAATCAAAGCGAATGCAGCTCGGTCCTTTACACTGCCGCTTGGGTTGAAATATTCCAGCTTAACATACACATCAGCGCTGCCAGGCTGGGACATTTTATTCAACTTAACCGCAGGAGTGTCGCCGATAAGCTTCGTTATATCACTTACTATTCTTACCATAGTCTCTCATCTCCCCTTATTTCTAATCTGTATGCACGGTTGGTTTCTTAAGAAGAAATGGTCTCATAAACCACCAGCTAGCAATAGGCGTTATGCCGACAGCGAAAAGGAGCCATGTAATCGTAGTTGTAGTCTGGCTCCATGACAGAACGATTAAGTAAGCGGATAAACCGATCACTCTCCCCAGCACCAGCCCTGTCTCACGCAAAATAATAAGCTCCTCGCGATACTTGGCATTACCTTCCGATTGGCCGATCAAATCGAAAACCTTCGAGGTCATCGGAATGGTATACAGAGGCATGAACAGCGACGTTCCAATGCCGAAAATAAGCAATGAAGTATAGCTCATGCTCCAAAATAACGGTAAAATAACCGCTCCAAGCATGCAGGCACCAATAAGCATTGCAACCTTGCGATTACGGTCGCTCAGTCTTTTGCCTGTCAGCCAAAAACTGATGAGCGCCACCAATGAAGTTACAAGCGTATAGGTGCCCAGCTTGCTTTCATTTTGAGTAGCCAAATAGACCGTCAATCCGACTAAAAAAAGAAATACACCTTCGCGAACGCCTTGCGTAACATTAGCTGCGAACATAAAGCGCCAGTGGTTTCCTTTCTCGGCAAGCTGTTTGAAGCCATAGTTCCACTTGAAAACACCGACCGACTCGCGACGCTTCAGCCAAAAGCTTAGCACTACACTAATAATAAATATGGCGAGCGATATTGTAAAAATGATGCTGTAGCCTTTCTCATCCTTAAAAGCGATGATTATAATACCGGATATCCATGGAGCAATCATGCCGGAAAGCGATCCAAGCAACCCCATCCATCCGTTAAAGCGATCACGCGTATCAGGTTCGGTTACTTCAAAATAAACAACATTGTACGCAAGCCAATAGAAGCCCAGCGCCATACCGTTTATTACTCCCAAGCCTATACCATATCCTTTAGCCTGTTCACCCAGCAACAGCACAGTTAAGTAAAAAATGCCGGAAAGCAGTATACCCAGTCTGAGGCAATACATTTTGCCCTTGCTCTTTACCCATTTGCCCGCTAGCCAAAATATCGTAATACTTGCTATATACTGGCCGAAGGTATACCAGCCAATCAACATAAAAGACTGACTGGCTTTCCATAGATACACAGGAATAAAGGTGCCTGATAGAGCGCTAGCTATACCGAACAACCAATGAATGACAAGCAAAAGCATAGCCTGTCCGTCAAGTTTCGAAGCCACAGAACATTCCTCCTATCGTTCTATAAGCTTCCCCTCTGAAGACTGGGCCATGCCCGTCCAATATTGGCAATGTAATAGCAAAATTACCATCAGAAAGCCATTACCAACTCGCTGTTCTTATCGTGTTATTCCTTTGGCGTAAGCCGCTTCAGCATTGCTTCTCTGCTCTCCGCACTTAGCTTGGATGAAGTATGAAAGCATGCCGGACATACGTACCAGATGACGTTGAAGGGCGCTTCCAGCACCGGTTGCCCAGTCGAAGCAATAATTGCAGGCTTGAATTGCTCTTTATCAATATGCTGCGAGCCTGTTTCAAGCATAAATTCACGACAGGACGGACACTCTGGAGCTTCATCCTGCTCGTTAATGATCCCTTGAAGCGTGCTTTGGGCAGCAAGCCACGCTTTATCGGCATGACGATAGCCTTCTCCTTGTTCCATCCAAAGGGCATCCTCATGCTCTTCTGAGCCATCATTCTCCAGCCACTCTTCCTCCTGCTGATCCTTTATATGATTATGCTCTTCATTTGATCCGCCAATCTGTACAGTCCGATAGCCGCTGAGCTCATTCTCGCAATGCGGACAATGCTCCTCAGGACCGATCTCCTCATCCCAAACAATTTCAGTCAAGCACCATGGACAAATATCATGCTCATGCATCGTTTAAAACCTTCTTCCTTAATTGTTCATTACATAGTAAATGCCTAAAGCAAAAAAAATAACAGCAACAACTAATAATACCTTCCACAAGTATTTCACAGCGTTTTCCTCCAGCTACATAATAACTGTTGCCCCAATGACGTAAGAAAGCGAAATAGAGATCGCCATAGAAATAAGTCCGACAGCACGATTATCACGAACGATCTCGTCATCAATCCGAAACACAGGCGTTAAAAATTCAAATAAAAAGTAAGCGGCAAGTAAAATTACAAACCCGAAAGCTCCCCAGATCAAACTTTGATAGATGGAGTCGTTCGCCTGGATTGAAAAATGAAATATATTGCATATGCCGAAAATTTTGCCGCCGGTCGCCATCGCGACCGCGACATTCCCTTTTTTAATCTCTTCCCAGCATTTGTAACGCGTTACCAATTCAAAACACCAAAGAAACACAAGTAAGGAAACAACCGTAACCGACACATGTACAAGTGATGCGGCATACTCATTGCTGAGCAGCTGATCAATCTCATTCATTACACACCATTCCCCTCATCCCATGCTGCAACAGCCATCTATCTATTTCAACTCCGCAACGGTTACGCCAGTCCCGCCTTCGCCATAGTTGCCGGTACGATAGCTTTTCACTAAGCTGTGCTTGTGCAAATATTGCTGTATGCCTGTTCTAAGCACGCCAGTTCCTTTGCCGTGAATAATATAGACTTGGCCTAGCCCGGAGAGAAAGCCTTCATCAAGGAATCGGTCCACCTCAATAATAGCTTCCTCCAGATTCTCGCCGCGAAGGTCCAATTCCATTCTTACGTTCTCATCGCGGGATCGTTTCAAGCTGGCTGCTTGCTTCGGCTGCTGGACTGGTGCACTTGATGAGCCTTTAATTAGCTCAAGGTCATCAAGCGCGACCTTCATCTTCATAATGCCTAGCTGCACAGTCGCGTCTTGGCCATGCAACTCTACAACCAGTCCTTTCTGATTCAAGCTGTAGACCATCACTTCATCGCCTGCGCCAATCTTTGCCGGCTTGCCCTTTGCGCTTGTACGCTTAGGCTTATGAAGCTCAGGAGCCGCTTCCTCAAGCTTACGGCGTGCCTCTATCAATTTGTGCTCCTTGACTGACGCGCCTTCCTCCATTGCAAGCTTGCGAAGCTCCGCAATAATATCCTCTGCTTCACGCTTAGCCTTGGCGACCGCCGCCTGCGCTTCCTCTTGCGCTTTCAGCATGAGCTTCGACTTCTGTTCCTCAAAGCGGATACGCTCCGATTCATGCTTTGCTCGCAATGCTTCAAGCTCGCGTCTTAACGATTCCGCGCTTTGCCGCTCCGTTTCCGCAGACAGACGATTCTCCTCCAGCGAGGCGATCATGCTCTCTACCCGCAGATCCTCTTCGCTTACCTCGCCGCGGGCATGATCAATAATGCTTGAATCAAGTCCCAGCCTCTCTGCGATGGCAAATGCGTTGCTTCGGCCCGGTACGCCAACAAGCAACCGATAGGTCGGGCTTAGCGTTGCGATATCGAATTCCATGCTCGCGTTAATAATCCCTTTGCGATTAAAGGCATAAGCCTTAAGCTCACTGTAATGCGTAGTTGCGACAATTCGACTGCCCAGTGCATGTACATGCTCCAGTATTGCTATGGCCAGCGCGGAGCCCTCTGCTGGGTCAGTGCCAGCCCCGAGCTCATCCAGCAGCACAAGACTTTTTGACGTCATCGAGTTCAAAATACGAATAATGTTCCTCATATGGCTGGAAAATGTACTGAGGCTTTGTTCGATGCTTTGCTCGTCTCCTATATCTGCATAAATCGCATCAAATACACATAATTGACTTCCGTCCTCAGCAGGTACGAACAACCCTGACATAGCCATGAGGCTGAGCAGGCCAATCGTCTTTAAGGAAACCGTCTTACCTCCGGTATTAGGCCCAGTAACAATAATTCCTGTGTAATTGTTGCCCAGCTCTACATCAAGCGGCACAACCTGGTCTGCGGCGATGAGCGGATGGCGCCCCCGCTTCAGCTTCAGAAATCCGCGATCATTCATGCGCGGCAGCGTCGCTTTCATCTCATGGGCAAGACGCGCTTTCGCAAAAGCGAAATCAAGCTGCCCCAGCAATCCTAGATTAGCCATCAAATCCTCGCCGTGCTCGGCCGTTAATGCAGTCAGCTTCTGCAAAATTTTCTCAATTTCGCGCAGCTCATTAGCTTTCAGCTCACGCAGTCGATTATTCATCGCCACAATCGCTTCTGGCTCAATGAATAAAGTCGCTCCTGAACCGGATTGATCATGGACGATGCCGCCAAAGTGGGAGCGATATTCTTGCTTTACCGGAATAACATAGCGGTCATTACGCAATGTAATGATGTTTTCTTGCAGCATCTTCTGTACCGAGGAGGAACGAATCATGCTTTCCAGCTTTTCCCGAATGCGTGACTCGCCGCTTCGAAGCTCTCGTCTGATCGATGCAAGCTCAGCGCTTGCTTGATCCATAACCTCGGCCGACTCATCAATGCAGGCAAAGACCGCTTCCTCCAGCTCTTTATGCTCGCTAATCATCGCTGCGATATTTTCCAGCAGCGGCATCGGGTGATCTTCATGCAGTACAATAATATGCCGTTTCACCCTTCTGCCGCCGCGCGCGGTCGATGCAACATCGAGCAGCTCCTCTGGATTCAAGGTGCCGCCAATTCTAGCGCGGTTTAACGGCGCTGTAATATCTGTTACGCCCCCGAACGGCGCACTTCCCTTTAATCGGTCCGCCGCATAAGCCTCATCTGTTGCCTGCAGCAGTTGTTTGACCGGCTCTAGCTGCGTTTCAGGCTGCAGCGCCTCTGCCGCCGCCTTGCCAAGCGACGTTGCAGCATGGTGAGACAATCTATGTATGATCTTTGGAAACTCAAGTGTTGTTAAAATTTTCGCGTCCAACGCTTAACACTCCTCTCGCCCTATTATTATAGCCGAATGAATGCGCTGATGCATCAAACGATGCATAAGTGAATACATAAAAATTGCTATGCAGACCATACTAGTGATGTACTGCTCAGCAATGCGTTTATTTAAACCATTTAGGAGGTCACTGCTATGAGCTTTATCGGACATGTCGTTCGTTTCATCGTTTCCGCGCTAGTCCTCATGCTGGTTGGATGGCTAGTACCCCAATTCAGCGTCGGCGGATTTTGGAGCGCAATGTTTCTCGCCTTAGTCATCGCGGTTCTTGGATGGATAGTTGAAGGCATTTTCGGCAAAAGAGTTACTCCATTCGGACGCGGTATAGTCGGCTTTATCGCCAGCGCCGTTGTAATCTGGGTAGCCCAATTCATTGTTGGCGGGGTATCCGTTACTATCCTTGGCGCTATATTGGCCGCGCTCGTTATAGGGATCATCGATCTATTCATACCAGTCAGCACACCCTTTGAGACTGGGCGTTCGTCAAGAGATCGAAGCTAGTCCTTCACCTAATGCCCTTGATTGCTGCATCAGCGATCAAGGGCTGCTTCTTTTTATATCGCTCGTCCTATGCGTCTCCCTCCACTTGCATTACAACCTAACCATTGAGCTGCTTCATCATTCCTTTTTCGAGTTGTTCACCGCTTTGTCATAAGGCTGTTACTGCATTCCCTTTAGAATGGTATACAATAATAGCTGTACGGCTGTGACCGTTCTTTATTACTTAAATAAAGGGGATAATACGAATGAAAAAATGGATTATGCTGGCCAGCGCTATGTGCCTTGCCTTTGTCATTGCAGCCTGCGGTTCGAACAGCTCCAATAGCGGCGGAACGAACGATGCTGCGGCTTCGAGCAATTTGGAGCCTGATCTTGTTATCCAAGCATCGAACTGGAAGTTTGACCAAGAGGATTACGCCATTAAAGCAGGCGAGCCCGTGAATATTAAGTTGGACTCCGTAGAGGGTGTACACGCTCTAAAAATTAACAAAACAAAATACACCATTAAAAACGATCAGACGATTACCGTTAATTTTGACAAGCCAGGCACTTATAAAATAATCTGCAGCTTGCCATGCGGCACAGGACACAGTCAAATGGTTGCCAATCTAATCGTAGAATAACTCAAAATTACTCAGCTCGGCCATCGAAAGACTTAGTCCTTCGATGGCCGTTTATTTGTTATTTTAATTCAAAATCCGATATTGCATACCTTGAGAAGTAACCATTGGCAGAGCCTAAATAAAGACTGTCGCCAGCTCTGTTCAGCAACCCGTTCTTTGTAAAAGGCTCCCTTCCATCTGGATAACCGAGCAGCACATCGTTTACGCGCCCAACAACCGCACCAGTATTTTTGTCAAGCATAATTAAGCTCTCGCCTGCTGCGTACAGTAATGGATCAGCTGATAAAACACTTGAATATACCAATTGGTCTTCCGAATCGGAAGAAGCGGAGCGCCACTTTATTGAACCTGTTTCTTTGTCGACAGCGAGCGGACTGCCATTGTTATCCAAATATATGATATCGCCGTCTATGATAGCTTTGAATGCTTTACCAGGTAAGCGCCACAGCTCCTTTTCGAGCTTCGTATCGTAAAAAATAGTGTCAAAATGCTCGCCAATATAATATTGCTCTGCATCATTCGCAGCATTGATCAATAAATACCGATTATTCAAAATGGTCACTTTTTCGTTATTTTTCATGACATAACGCGTCAACACCTTGCCTGTGCTAATCTCAATGCTTAACAATTCACCGCCAAGTTTGAACCAACGATTAGGATCAGCAGCAGCAGCAAACGGGCTTATTTTATTAAAATCGGGGAAATGCTCTTCATCCTGATTCTGAGCTTTTGCTTGAACCTTCCATTTCACTTTACCGTTTTGCGGATGAACAGCATACAGGACTTTGTTTTGCTCCAATAATAAATACGGCTCTTCTCCGCTGACGTTATGATAGAGATACGGATGATCTCCATATGGTTTTTCCCACAGCAGCTCGCCCGTATACGCATTAAACGCTGACATTGCACCTTCGGCTGATTCAAACGGCTCTTTATAGACCAAAACAACGCCTTTAGCCCCTGTAATTCCGATCCACTGATCTTCTGAATCTATTTCCTTACTCCATATAATCTCTCCATCCGCTAATCTCACCCGTCGAATCTGGTTGCGGTAAGCTTGAGCAGCAGGGTCATAAGCATTAAACAGTGTCACATGCTTCTGATCCTCGTCCGTAAAGACAGTCATCCATCCAAAGCCTGCATCGATCTGCCACAGCTTTTCGCCGGTTTTGCGATTCAATGCATACAGATTAGAGTCATAATGCATGCCGCTGAAGCCGCCGTCATCCCCTCTAATCAGCAGTACGTCATCAATCGCATGCTCAAGATAGGAATAAGCTAGCGTTCCTTTATTCCGCCATGTCCAGTTCAGCTCTGCAGTCGCTGGTATTTCTGCATTGCGAAACTCGTACACATTCGCTTCGATCGAATAGCTCAGATTAGGAGGTGGTGGAAGCTCATTCACAGCAGGCAAAATCCATTTTGAGGAGACAAGCTTTCCTTCCGCGTCGAACGTAATAACGAACTGGCACTCTTCTGCTTCATAACGCCATATGACCCCGGTATCGAGCGGCTCGCCGGTCATATTCAAGCTGCGCGACGTCTCCGTAAAGGATGGCTTCCCAAGAAGTGTCTCCACCTCGGCTTGGCCGGTACCCTCAAGCAGAGCTACTCCAGCAACTTGTCGAATAGAACTCTTCGCAACCCCTGACTCTTCATCCCACGCGCCTCCCGCTATTGGCAATACATCTGCGACATCCGATTCCTTAACCCATAAAAGCGCAGGCTTATAAATCCAGTTTTCATCATACCAATGCTCTGAAGCCCGTGGAACGCCATACCAGTCCTTCCACTTTATTAAGCTGTATAAAGGCTCGTCATCAACTGCTTCTCCATGTTTCCATTCACTCATCGGGAACAGTGACAGCTTCACTTGATCCTTTAAGACAAGCTTCGTGAGAGGAATCGATTTCGCTTCCTGCATACCGTTGCCTGCATACCAAGCCGGCATCCAATTCTCGCCTTTATTGCTGTTCTTTATAGCTGCCCATTCTCCCTGAAGCTCTGTGACAGTATACACTTCACCCGGCTTCTCATATTGATACACTCGCATATTCGAACCGTCAACTGCGGGCTGCACAATAAACATTGGCGTAAGTCCCGTTAATGTAAACTCTTCTCCAACAGTTAAGAATGTTGTCAATGTAATGTCCGCCGGCCTGTCATAGATAGGCGCAGAAGGACTTGACCTTAATTCGCTTACTTCTTTTCCCGCTTCGTCCTTGTCCTCGGCGGTCTTTTCGCAACCAGCCAGCCATATCGCCGCAACCGATATCAATAGGAGGGTCAAAGCTCTACTTATATTATTTCTCGCCGCCCTCTTGCGCCGAGTTAATCCTTCTATACGCATTTCGATTTCTCGCACGATTATCGCCTCCAAATTTACAGGATTTCTTAACATTTCTGCAAATAGTCCAAGTTCAAGTCCTAGTCCAAATCCTTTAATGGACATGAGGGATTCTATATTGGATAGAACGATACTTTTAGAAACCTTAAGAACCATAGCGACGTTACTTGCACCTTTTCGAAGCTATATCGTTGGTATAGCGCGCGATAAAGTCACCTGTGTCCGTTCCTTCACCAAATTAACCAATTTTGGCTAGATAAGGTCATCTGGGTCCGATAGCTCATATCATCTAACGTCACCTCTTACTGAGTCCAATAGCTCAATTTAAATAAGGTCATCTTCCTTTAGACGCGAAAATAAATGAAATGTTACGGATATAATGTATGGCGCTTCCATTTACGCAGGCTGATCTCAATACAGCTTTTATGACAAAAAAAGATTGCCATGCCTGCTAGACGTAAGTAACGTCTATCCAGACTACGGCAATCTTTTGTATGATTCATCAAATACTAGCTTTGCTCGATCATCTCGATCCAATCATTAAATTCAGTTTGAAGCTTGGAATATTCGATTCTCAGCTTCTCATAATGCTGTTTAAGCTGTTCATGCTCTTGCTGCAGCCGTTCAGCTTCCTGCTCTCGCTCATATTTGCTGTCAGCGCCTTCCAGCTGCAGCTCCAACTGCCCAATCATTTCAGAATTTGCAATCAGCTCCTGCTGCAGTTCTTGTGCCGCAGCTGCTTCCTGCATCGTAAATTCAAGTCTTTCACGCAGCGCTTGCTCAGTTGTCTCTGCTTGCTGAATGAGCTTCTGCTGCTCACGAAGCCGCTCAGTCAGTTCTTGCTCGCGTTCTGTCACAGCTTCCAGCTCGATAATCGCTTGCATCTCGCGCTTCTCTAATTCTTGAAGCTGGGTTGCAGCTTCTTGACTTTGAAGCTCGGCCGCCTTAAGAAGCTCTGTTGCCTGCTGCTCTCGCTTCACTGCCGCTTCCAGCTGTTGAGCTATAATCCGCTCGCGGGCCGATGTAACCTCGAGCTGCTCGGATAATTCCTTCTCTTGCTCCGTATACCGGCTCAACTTGCTCTTCAGCTCTTTCTCCATCGCCGCCGATTGGTCAAGCTGCCCCTTAAGCTGCTTAAGCTCGACCTCCAATGATTGCTTATCCTCTGAATATTCATCTACGAATTGCTGCAGCAACGCTTCTTGCTCTTGCAGGAGCTGCCTGCGCTGAAGCTCATATTTATCTTCAAGCGTACGCTTCTGCTCTTGCAGCTGCGCCTCATTCAAGTGCTGCAGCTGCTGCACTTGCTCCTTCAATTGTGCCTCGCGCCGCTCATCCGCCTCAGCAGTTACGGCTTCAAGCTGCGACTCATACAGCTCTTGAAGAGCCTGCTCTTGCTCAAGCAGTGCTTGCTTGTTAGCTTCATGCAGTTCTTGTCGCTGCTGATTAAGCTTATTTTCCAATTCCTTATGAAGCAATTGCTCCCTGTCCCTCAGACGGGCATCGTTAGCTTCTTGCAATCTTGCTGCTTGCTCCCTGAGCCTTTCCTCGTTAACCGCCGCAAGCTTGTTCTTCTGTTCCATCAGCTGGTCTTCCAGCAGCATAGCCGCTGCTTCTGCTTGCTCCGCAAGCTGCGTCTCATACAGCTCTTGCATCGTTTGCTCAAGTTCCTCAAGAGCTTGATCCTTCGCTGCTTGCCACTCCCGCTCTAAGTCCCGCAAGCTTTCTTGACCAGACTCAGAAAGTCGCTGCTCTTGCTCCTTCAATGCCTGCTCATTAACTGCTCTCAGCGCTTGCTCGCGCTCCTGCAGCTCCTGCTCATTCGCCGCTCTCAGCGTTTGCTCCTGCTCCTTCAGCGCCTGCTCATTCGCTGCTCTCAGCGCTTGCTCGCGCTCCTTCAGCTCCTGCTCATTCGCCGCTCTCAGCGCTTGCTCCTGCTCCTTCAGCGCCTGCTCATTCGCCGCTCTCAGCGCTTGCTCCTGCTCCTTTAGCGCCTGCTCATTCGCCGCTCTCAGCGCTTGCTCGCGTTCAGTAAGCATAGCTTCATGCAGCTCCTGGATAGCTTGCTCACGCTCCTGCAGCTTCCTCTCGCTGGACTCGCGCCATACGCTCTCCCGCTCCGAAAGCTGCGCTTCATACAGCTCTTGAAGCGCCGCCTCCTGCTCTTGCAGCTCAGTGCGAAGCATAGCACGATGCTCCTCCATCGACTGGCGATGCACCGCTGTCAGACGCTCCAGCTCAGCTTCCTTAAGCTGCAGCCGCTCGGCATTCATAGCCCGCTCTTCCTCAAGCAGCTGCTTATAATCAGCTGTCTCTTGCTCCAGCTGCACAACCGATGAACGATAAGCTTCTTCCTGCTCCATTGCCTGCAACAGCTGCTCATCAGCGAGCGATAAGCGATGCTCCAACGCTTCTTTTTCTGCAGCCGAGCTGTTTTGCAGCTCTGTCATTTGCGACAGCAGCTTGCTGCGCTCCTCGATCCATCCATTTCTGCGGCGTTCTAAATCAGCGCGGAATTGCTCCTCCGCTTTGGCAGCCTCGGTTTTCCAGTTATTTTCACGCTGCTCCCACTTGCTGGTCCAATTCTCCTCCAGCTCAGTAACCAGCTGCTCTTTCTCCTCAAGCGCCGCTGCAAGCAGTTCCGCCTTCTCGATTTCAGCAGCTGCCAACAGCTCATCACGCTCTAATACCGCAGCGCTAAGCTCCTCTTTCTTCGCTAGCCTCAGCGCTTCCAATTCCGCTTCTTTTTCAATTCGCAATGCTTCCAGTTCAGCCGTTTTTCCACTTAGCAGCGCCTCGAGCTCTGCGTCCATCGCAGTCTGCAAAGCTTGAAGCTCCGTAATCTTGGATTGGCGAAGCTGCTCCAGTTCTTCATCCTTTAACAGGGTCAACATTTCGAGCTCATCTGCCTTCGCTTTAGACAGAGCTTCAAGCTCTTCTGCTTTCGCTTTAGACATAGCGTCGAGTTCTTCTGCCTTCGCCTTAGAAAGTGCGTCAAACGCTTCATCCTTCAAGCGAGTCAATGCCTCTAGCTCCTCGGACTTTGTTCGTTTAGCAGTATCCAATTCCGCTGCAAGCAACTCAAACTCCTGCTTCAATAAGGCTAGACGCGCTTCCTCCTCTTGCAGCCTCGTATTTTCGCGACGTATGCGGAACAGCTCTTCTGTCAGCTGTACAGCAGACAGCACAGCCAGCTTATTCATATCCAATCTCGGATACGCCTTTGCGAGCTTCTTCATGCTTTCATCAATCGTTCCCGCAACTCGCTTCATATAATCAGTATTGGAATGGCCTTTCAATTTATATTGAACGCCATATATATCAACGGTTACAACGGTTTGCTCTGCATCCATTGGGCGAATCCTCCTATCATCCTAATCGCTGTTCTAAGTTGCCATTCATTACATGACTTATGCAGTTTGTTCTACTTATCGGCAAATAGATCCTTTATTTGGCTCACATGAGTGAAATTCCATCAGTATCGGAAAATAGATTGTTTATTTTGTTGAAAATGTTGACTTTCCTATGTGTAAGCACGAAATAAGGAATCCATGTTCCAAAAACTCATAAATATTAGCGATTTGTTGAAATTAAGGAACTAATGTTCCGATAATAGCTCAAATGTTATACAGGACACGTCGCAAAAAAAAGCCGCATCGCTGCTCACTAGGAACTAATTCGATGCGGCTTTAATAGTTTCCTGCCTACTTACGCAATTCTGCGCCAAAAGATTGCTGAAGCTCCGCGACAACCTTTTCGTGAAGCGCTGTAACCTCTTCATCCGTTAATGTTCGTTCATTATGTCGATATACAAGTGACAATGCGACACTTTTTTTGCCCGCTCCAAGCTTCTCGCCTGTAAATACGTCGAAAATACGAACGGACTCCAGCAGCTCGCCTGCCGTGCTTGTAGCTGTGCTTGTCAGATTATTCGCAGCTACAGCCTCATCCACTACGACTGCAATATCCCTCTGAATAGCTGGGTAGCGCGGAAGCGCTTTGTAGCTGATGTCGAAATCTGCTGCCTCATATAGTGCATCAAGTCCAATCTCGACGACATAAGTATCTGCCAAATCAAGCTCAAGCTGAAGCGCTGGATGAAGCTGGCCAACATAGCCTAGCAGCTGAGAGTCAAGATAGACGGCTGCCGTTCTGCCTGGATGGAAATGCTCCGGCTGCGCTGCCTCATACGTCACTTTGCTCGTTAAGCCGAGCACATCAATCACGGTCTCTACAATGCCCTTTGCATCATAAAAATCAACCGCGACCGCTTTCTGATTCCACTGAGCAGCAACCCGGTTGCCAGTCAGCAGCGCTGCGAAACGATGCTTCTCGTTCGGCAATCTAGTCAGCTGCTCTTCATCTGTATGAAAGACGCTGCCGATTTCAAACAACGCGGCCGACTCTTCCTTGCGATTGCGGTTGTACGCGGCAGTCTCAAGCAATTGAGCGATCAGCGTCGTGCGAAGCACGCTGCGATCCTCGCTCATCGGCATCGCTAGACGAACAGGAAGGGCGCCTTCCGTCAAAGCCGGGAACAGCTTCGTACGCTCTGGACTTGTAAAAGAGTAGCTCATTACCTCATTCAGCCCCGCATCCGTCAGACGCTTGCGAAGCTCACGGCGGATCGCTTGCGATTTCGTCAACGCGCCGGGCGTAGCTTCGCCATATATCGGCGTTGTCGGAATATTGTCATACCCGTACAAACGGGCAATTTCTTCAATTAAATCGACATCACGCGTAATATCTCCGCGACGTGTCGGTACAAGCACCGCAAATACATCGTTGCCGGATAACTCGTACTGGAAGCTTAACCGTTCGAACAAGGTGCGAACCTCAAGGCTCGACAGCTCCGTACCAAGGTAATTGTTGACCTTCTCCAGTGATACACTCACAGTAAGCGGCGCAGCGGTTGCTGTTGATGCCTCTACAATGCCTTCCGTTACGAGACCCGAACCTAATTCCGCGATTAGTGCTGCCGCACGATTCAATGCTGGAATCACGCGTGAAGGATCAACTTCTTTTTCGAAGCGAATGCTTGACTCCGAACGAAGTCCTAGCTGACGCGATGTTTTGCGAACCGTTCCGCCATCGAATTTTGCCGATTCAAGCAAAATATTAACCGTCGAGTCCGTCACCTCAGTGCTCGCTCCGCCCATGACGCCCGCCAGCGCAATTGGCGCTGCTCCATCGGTAATGACAAGCATCGAAGTCTCCAGACGACGCTCTTGGCCGTCCAGCGTAACTAATGTCTCTCCATCCTTCGCCAAGCGAACGTCAATTCGACCGCTTGCCACGCGATCCGCATCAAAGGCATGCAGCGGTTGTCCGTATTCCAGCATAACAAAATTCGTTACGTCAACAATGTTGCTGATTGGACGAATACCTGCAGCTATGAGGCGATTTTGCAGCCATTGCGGAGATGGAGCTACTTTAACGCCCTTAATGTAACGAGCGGAATAATGCGAGCATTGCTCCGCTTGAATGCTAACCTTTAAATAGTTCTCCGTCAGTTCAGATGAACGATGCACCTCCGTATTCGGCAGTCGCACCTCACGTCCTGTTAAAGCGCCAATCTCATAGGCAACCCCAAGCATGCTTAAGCAATCCGAACGATTCGGCGTCAAATCAAGCTCAAGCACTTGATCGTCAATGCCAAGCACTTCTGTAATCGATGTGCCGATCTTGGAGTCGGCCGGAAGCACGAGAATGCCTTCCTGCTGCTCCTTCGGCAGCAGCTTATCATTAATGCCGAGCTCCTTCGCTGAGCAAATCATGCCTTGTGATTCAACGCCGCGCAGCTTAGCCCGTTTGATTTTAAAATTATCGGGAAGCACAGCGCCGACAACCGCTACCGGTACCAGCTGGCCGGCATCTACATTTTTCGCTCCGCATACAATTTGCAGCTCTTCTTCACCGCCGACATCAACCTTGCACACATTTAGCTTATCAGCATCAGGATGCTTTTCTTTTGATTTAACATAGCCGACTACAACGCCGGTTACACCTTTGTTCAGAGATTCCACATTGTCGATCTCAATGCCGCCGCGCGTCATTTTCTCCGCCAGCTCTTCTGCCGTAAAGCCGGACAGATCTATATATTCATTCAACCATTTATAGGATACGTTCATCGATTATCATCCCTTCTCTCGTTACTGTACGGTTACATTCTTGCAAACTGGCCAAGGAATCTCAGATCATTTGTGTAAAAATGACGGATATCATCGATGCCGTATTTCAAGATCGCGATTCTTTCTACACCCATGCCGAACGCAAAGCCGCTAACTTCATTCGGGTCGTAGCCGCCCATTTCAAGAACGCGCGGATGCACCATGCCGCAGCCTAGAATCTCAATCCATCCCGTCTGCTTGCACATCCGACAGCCGTCGCCGCCGCAGCTTACGCAAGTAACGTCTACCTCAGCGCTAGGCTCAGTGAATGGGAAGAAGCTTGGACGCAGACGTATTTGCGCCTGTGAGCCATACATCTGTTGTACAAATTGAAGCAATGTGCCTTTCAAATCGCTCATACGAATATTTTTGCCGATGACCAGCCCTTCGATTTGATTGAACTGGAACGAGTGCGTAGCGTCGTCGTCATCACGGCGATATACCTTGCCAGGACAAATAATTTTAACCGGCGTCTGCCCATTCATCCGCTTCATCGTACGAACCTGCACTGGCGATGTATGCGTGCGCATCAGAATCTCGTCTGTAATGTAGAAGGAATCCTGCATATCGCGCGCAGGGTGATTTTTCGGAAGATTTAGCGCTTCAAAGTTGTAATAATCCTCTTCAACCTCTGGTCCCTCAGCAATGGAATAACCAAGTCCGACAAAAATATCTTCAATCTCCTGCGCCACTTTATTAAGAGGATGAACAGCCCCAACTGGCAATGTTTTGCCTGGCAGCGTTACATCAATCGTCTCAGCCATCAGACGCATATTCGTCTCCTCTTGCTGGAATGCAGCGCCCTTTTCCTCGATAACCGCCTCGATCGCAGCTCGCACGTCATTGGCAACTTGACCGATAATCGGACGTTCCTCCGCGCTCAGTCCGCCCATTCCTCTCAAAATTTCGGTTAGAGCGCCCTTCTTGCCTAAATATTTTACTCGTAAATCATTCAATTGTGCTGGGTTTTGAACACCTTGAAGCTCTTGAAGCGCGTCAGCGCGCAAGCCTTCCAATCGTTCCTTCATTCTCTCTTCGCCTCCGATATAGTGTTAAATATGGTGTAAACTAATGTTGTAAAATCTAGCGTAAAATCAATTGGCCGCCAACTCGGCGTCTGAACCCAACTAACATGAATGAGTCAAACCCAACTGGTTTTAACTGATAGATAGTCAGTCGGTTGGTCGATCGGTTGGTCGATCGGTTGGTTAGCGGTAAAAGCTTCCTTTAAAAACGTTGGATCTGCCATAGATGACTGTTTAAGCGAAAAACCTTCCTCTAAAATCTGCAATTATTATCAACTAGATAAATTGCTGTAATTTTAACGGCAGTGTTTTCCCTTAAGGCGCTGCAAGCCTGATACTCAAGTTGACTTAGGGTAGAAATTACCGCTAGAGGACAACAGTAATGGGCAGAGCGCTGTTATGGTCAACGTCAGCGTCGCAGTTACGATCACCGCCGATATCAACGTCTCGATCAAAATTACCTTCACTGGCACAGTTACCTTTAAGCAAACAAAAAAGGCCCTTCCTCCCAGAAAGGGACGAAAGGACCGTGGTACCACCCTAATTCGGATTGACGTTCAATAGCGAGCAAATGCTTGCCGCAACCGCAATCCCTCATATCCCATAACGGCGGGAACCGGAACATCCCTACTGGCGCGCTTTGGCGTTTCAGGCGTCTGCTCCAGAGTGAATTTCAGTCAGCCTAATATCGTAAAGACGCTCTCAATCTACGGCGTCTTCTCCCTGTGCGAAAGTACTGCTTACTTGTCTCTGTCATCGCATTGTACAAATATAAATCAATTCCTTTTATTATAAGCAACAGCGGTATTCATTGCAACAATAAGTTAACGCATAGAAAGGCCGAGCAGCACTTGTGGCGGTATCTTGGCCGGTACCTTAGCACCTACGACGGATCTTGGGTCGGGTACCCTAGGCACCTATGGCAGTATTTTCCTCTACCGCTTTGTCGACCACATACAGCTGATACCTAAACGCAGCGTTAATCATTTCTGAACTGAACCGTATGCACACTCTCCATACCGCTGGAGTCCACGATGACAAGCTCGGCCGTCCATGGCCCAGGGAATGGCAAGGTTATCTCGGATGATCTATAGTTACTTTCTGTAAAGCCAGGAAACTCAAAGCTCTGCTCTGCTTGAAAGGCGCTAAGCTCTACTTCAATCGGAGCCTTGCGCGGCCGGTCCGCCGCCTTCAGACTAAGCTTTACATCCGCCGGATCTCCAAGCTCTTCAGGCAGCCATACCTTTACGACAGCCTCATTTGGCCCTGGTCCGTTCGGGGTAAGGATAAGTGTGTAATGAAGCTCCTCGCCCATATGATGATAATTAAGCGGTTCCGTATGAGGCTCCGGGCTTAAATAAGTGAATACGCTGACAATAACAACAATAGCCGCCATTAAAATACCGTCTAGCTTCAGCAGACTTCCGCTTGGCAGCTTGCCGTTTCTAATAAGCCGTCGCAGACTGTAGCCTGTAACTGTAACGACTATAACGAGCGCCGTTTTAATGAGAAGCATGACGCCCCAGCTAGTATATAACAAATAGGTCCAGGAGGGGATGAGCAATACAGTCATGATGATCCCGCTAATACTAAGGGCAACGATTGACAACCATGCTAGGGATGAAAATTTAGGCGCGAACCGGACAGCTGCGTCTCGATCCTTGAACCATAGCAGAACTAGCAGCAACAAGCCGCCAGCCCACAACGCCGCACCGACCAGATGGATGAAGTCGAACACGATAGCGGTTGTAAAAGCGTCCAACGCCAGCACATGGCCATTATAGCTCTCAGCGGCTAGCAGCAGCAAAGCCCATAGCATTTTGATAACAGCATCGCTCTTTAATATTAGAAATCCAAGCAATGAGAGGGCGAGCAGCGCAAGCCATGAATGTCCCATCCTTGTATCAGTAAAAATGCGCAGCATCTCCGATGTACTGCTGTCAAACCCTTGCATGAGCATCCTATAGCTTAGAAAAACATGCAGCAGCACCGTTATAAGAAGCACTCGCTGTCCATTCAATCGCAGCTTGCTCAGCCTGTCGCTGAGCGGCTTGTCCTGTATCGACGGCTTAGCTTGCTCCGCTAAAGACCAAAGCATCAAGCCTGCGGCAAATAATAAAGCCATATAATAGAAAGCCCGTACAATATGGAACAGCCATTCCTCAAGTGATAAGCTTGAAATAATGCCCTCTCCACTTGACGATGAGCCGTGATGATGCTGATGCCCAATCTGCTCATGCGGATCAAAGGAGGAGCTTGCCGCCGCCAATTCCGGACTAAAGACCAATGTTAAGATAAACAATGCTGTCACAATCGACAAACCGACATATTTCGCCGCATGCCCATTCATTCGCCATTGTCTCATATATCTGTTTCTCACAGCTTCACTTCCCTTTATATAGTCAGCATTAGTGTACTAGAGTGCAGCACAAAGAACAAACAACATCTCTGTGACATTTTTTGCTCATATAAAGCAGCGGTTGACCTGTCACATTACATTTTTGCATCAAGATTCATGTTATTCGCGCCAAACTGCTCAAAGCATGAATTCAATAGAACAAGTGATATTTTAGGAAATACTCAAGATGACAAATAACTGTATAATTATACCAACAAATAAACATACTCTATTTAGTGGCTATTTTGTCTAGTGAGGTGAACAATGATGAGCGCTAATGATTTTCATTTGGCCGATCTTATGGAAGAGGAAGGCGTTTTGGAGGAAATACGACGTTTAGAGAAGAAGCTCAGCGAGCAGCATGGCTCGGAGGTTGTACTTATTGCTTATTCTGCTGATTCAAGCAATCGAAATTGACTAGTGCGTTGCAGCGTTAGCATAAAATCCCTTATTCCACACTTAAGCCAATAAAGCTATATGCAAAAATAAGGGATTTATACTCTTCTTTCGATTATAAACATATCTCATGCGACCAAGAATTAAACTTGATACCGTGGTTCAATCCAGTTTATAAGCTGAAATTTGCATTAAATTGGAATTCCTATCGGAACGTGAATACCTTATTTTCATCAAATAGCTGATTTTTGTGAGTTATGGGAACGTGGATTCCTTATTCCAGCCAAACACCTAGTAAAATGATCATTTTCAACTAAATAAGGCATCTATTTTCCGATAATCATCAGAATCCACCATTAATCACCGAATAAGGCATCTATCTTCCGATAAATGGGCCGATTGGCATATGTCCTATTATGCTATCCCATATATATAGCTAACCGATGTTTACCCCTACGGCGCGCAGCCATGCGCGAGCAATTAGCGCGTGACCGGCAGGAGTAGGATGAACGCCGTCCGGCGCCCAATAGGAGATGCCGCCCCTCATACGCGCTTCAGCGAATAGTCCATCTGTCGGTATATAAAGCGCGCCAAGCTCCTCCGCCATATTGCGCAATGCATGTATTTTCGGATCGAGATCCTCGCGGCATTTGATTCGCATTTCATTAGTCGGCAGCACATACGGCTCTATAATAATTAGCTTCGAGCCGACCTGCTGGACAGCTTGGAGCAGCAGCTCCCGATAGCCGAAAATGTATTGTTCGACGGTGGTAGGCTTATCTTGATCATAGCGGCGCATGACATCATTAATGCCGACCATAACCGTCAACCAATCCGGCTTGAGTGCAATGCAATCCTGCTGCCATCGCGCAGCCAAATCGACTACGCGATGACCCCCGATACCGCGATTGTGAAATTGAACGCCAAGCTCCGGATACAACGAGCCGAACAGCCCAGCAGCCATCGTCACGAAGCCCGAGCCCAGGCTGGCTGGATCTTCATACTTGCGGCCAGCATCCATTATGCTGTCGCCGATAAATAGAACAGTTTGTCCTTTTTGAATGATTGGTGTACTCATTGACACACACTCCTCGCAACTTGTTGACTCTGCTTCCTTGATGCCTACCGCCATGCTGCTCGCAGAAAGTAGAGGACTACTCTACAGCAGCCCCATTCTCCTGCTCTGCAATTGAATTACCCTTCAGCCATATAGCTCTTCAACCGCATTGCCCTGTAATCGCATTACCCTCCAGCAACATAGTTCTTCAACCGCATTTCCCTGCAATCGTATTACCCTTCAGCCGTATAGCTCTTCAACCGCATTGCCCTGCAATCGTATTACCCTTAAGCCATATAGTTCTTCAACCGCATTTCCCTGCAATCGTATTACCCTTAAGCCATATAGCTCTTCAACCGCATTTCCCTGCAATCGTATTACCCTTCAGCCGTATAGCTCTTCAACCGCATTGCCCTGCAATCGCATTAACCTTCAGCCACATAGCTCTTCAATCGCATTGCCCTGTAATCGTATTCCCCTTCAGCTCACTGGCCTGTAACCTCATACCCTGCAATCCCGTTAACCTTATACAGAATGGGTATGCGGCCAATCCAGTTCAATACCTTCCGCAATAAGCAGCTTCTGAAACTGCTCCAGCTGCTCAGCGTCTCCGCGCACCGCTTTAGGCGATAGCCCATTTGCCGCGCAATAGGCTGCGAGGTATCCGGCAGCTTCTCCTATATTCCACTCGACCGGATGAAGCCGGTAGCAGCCGTTCGTAATATGTGTTGTTCCGATATTTTTACAGGCTGCAAGCAAGTTGTTCATCCGCACCGGAATGAGCGCGCCAAGCGGAATATGGAACGGCAGCGACGATACATCCACATAAGTGCGAAGCGCTGTACTTGGGTGCAAGTCGATTCGGTAGGAGCCGATACCGACTGAATCCTCATAACGGACCGCCTTACCGTCACTTCGGCAATCCGGACTCAAATGCTGCTCAAGTACAGTGAATTCCGCTTTAATACGGCGGCTTTCCCGTATGTACGGCATTTTCGCCAGGCCGTCAATCGTCCCTACTACATCACCGCGAAGCCGCAAACCCGGATAGCCTGCCTTGCCGTCAGGACGCTCCGCTTCGGTCTGCATCCAATAGAGCAGAGACAAGCTAAGCTCCCGTGCATTAAGCAGATGCTTCGCGCGCTCTTCTGGACTGACATCAATGATCGGCCCAAGCCAATAATCATTTTGCGGCCAGTTCACAACAGTCAGATCACTTTCGAATGCGCCCGGCTCGAACTGCGTATGATCTATCAATCTTCTATATTGCCACAGCGAAAACTTTTTACCATCGGGAAAAAAGCTGTACGGATTCGGCTCAAGCGTATGAGGCACTAGTCCTGTCCAGCTGAGCTGCATATCCGGCCAAAAGTCAGCTCGGTAATTTCTCCAAAAATCATATTGCGCCGGTCGGCTGATTGTGAAATCCTCGCCTTCGATATGATCAATGGCGAAGCACCAAGTGATGGCCTGCATGTCGGAAGGATCAGCGGCTCCCGGCAGCGCATGAGGCTCTCCCGTTTCAGCAGCTGATTCCGCGCCGGTCACATATTCCACATTAGCCATCGGCAATAAATCGCCTTCCTCTGTCGCGTCAAGGAAATATTGCCCGGTTAACACGATTTCATCTCCTGTGAGCAGATGACTCAGAGTTACCGAAGTGATGTCATCGCCGTCAGCCTCCGCCTTCACCGCCTTGCAATGCTCTAATATCGTTAAGCGCCCGCTGTGTACATACGGCGCAAGCATGTCTCTCAGCACTGCATGAGCAGCTCTTGGCTCATGCGATATTTTGCTTACTGTCGCATTCCCAGGATTAAAAGCTAAAGCTCTTCTTGCTTCTGCTTTTACTGGAAAATGGCGCAAATAATAATCTCGTACGCCATTACGGAATCGGCGATAACTCGCCGTACATCCGAATTGCTCTATCCAAATATTCTCATCTGGAGGCACAGCTTGACTTGTCAATTGACCGCCAATCCAATCTGTCTCCTCTGTTAGAATAACTCGTTTTCCCATTTTAGACGCTGCCAGCGCGGCAGCAACTCCGCCTGTGCTGGCTCCAATAATAATGATTTCAGCTTTCATATGCAATTCCATTTCACAAGACACTCCTTTTTGCGTAACGATCAGCTTACGTTTTGTTTTCGATATTCACTAGGCGATATGCCGTAATACTTCTTAAACGTAGTCGTAAAGGTAGAGGAATTCATATAGCCCGTTTTTTCGCCAATTTCCCCTACCGAGAACATCGTTTCCTTAAGCAGCTCGCGAGCATGCGCAAGTCTGACTTTGTTCAAATATTCAACATAATTTACACCAAAGGCTTTCTTGAAATAACTGGAAAAGTACTTAGGCGTCGTATCAACGACCTCGGCCATATGATCCAAATATAAGTTTTCCATATAATGAAGCTCAATGTACTGTGAAATAAACGTCGGATTGAGCTTATTGGCCTGCTCTGTACGGCTATGCTTAGCAATCTTCTGAGCGACCTTCATAAGCGCTTGTTCAAATTCCTCGTAATTGTGCGCGATCTCAATCGAGCCCATAAACTGTTGTTCGATTTCAAGCAGTTCTTCATTGCTTACTGAGCTGCTGCACGCATAGCGCACGATATAGAAAAACATCGTTTTCGAAATATGCGCCAACTGATGGTGATGCACACTGCGCTCGATATTACTGCGAATGATATCCTCAATAATAGCCTTACTCTCGTCTAGCTTTCCGTTCATCACATGATTCGACAGCTTCTCAATCTTTTCGAAGGGGAGACTTACACTCCACTCATATTGAATTTTCTCTACATCGATTACTTGTGAGGACATCTTTGCAGCTCGATACATCAAGCCTGATTTAACACTTTGATATGCGTGCCGAATCGTGCTTGCGTCAGCGCTGTACATTTTACTTACAGAACCAAATAATGAATATCCCGCCAGCTCTTCACTCTCCAGACGATTCAGCAATAGACGTAAACGTCGCAGCAGCTTCTCTCGATCAGTGCTCTGATCGAGGCTTACAATTGCAATAAATCTCATTTGCTGCTCGTAAAACAGGTTGGTGCCAACCCTTTCGCCTCGAAGTCCTTCCTGCAAAATCGCGGAAATTCCTTCAATCGTTAACGCAGCAGCTTCATGTGTCGGCAATCGATTTAATTGAAACATAACGAGCACATACGTTTTTCCTAGAAAGAAATCACTGCTGTATTTGCGCATTTGCTCTTCGTAATCGATAGATAATGAAAATTCGTCAAGCGCATGAAGGAAAACGCCGCGACGCGCTTCGTTACCAATAAATTTCAGTTCATCCTGGGAGTACTTAAGATCCGATTGCAATTTAATGATGCCGCTAATAATTTTGCGAAAATCATTGCCGCGGCTGCTTCCTCCGCCCAGCAGGCTGATCATCCGTTTAACCGGACGATTCAAATAAAGGCTAAGCAGCAATGCAACAAAAATGGCGGAAAAAATAGCAATGCTCATAATTTGCTCATTCGCAGAGCCTACCGAATCAATATTTTTGAACTGATAAGGTATACGGTCAATATAAATATAATCATTAAATTCCGACTTATAGAAATGATATTCATAATCTTCTTGACGCAGCGAAGCTTCATGCGATGAATTAAAATAAACTTCATCCAGCACCTTTTCCGCGTGAATATCAGCACCGGTGCTAAATAGAACCTGTCGCTCAGCGTCCAGCACAACCAATGATGAGCCTGGAACCATAAAACTTTGATTAATATGCTTTAGAAACTTATCCTCGTCGATGAACAGAATAATATTTTTATTAGACATCCTTACTTTATTGCCTGAAACAGCGATCATTAGCTTTTCTCGGGTATTTCCTGTCGTACTAGCAGTAGTTTTGTAATATTGCCCCGGAAATATTTTGAATGAATTTTTATTTCTCATATATTGTCGCCAATAATCGGCTGTATACAAGCTGTGTTTATATTTATTATTAAACAACTGCTTGACGCTGCTCGTCCCCGCAGAGGTGATCGCTAATTCCAAATCATCGTAAAATACAATTGCCTCTTCTATATAATCCACGCTGGATATTAACGTAGACAAGCTGTCCTGCATGACGTACACCTTCTCCATGTCAATAATATCCGAATCCTCATGCTGAAGATTGTTATAATGAAGAGCGTGAATAGAATGGATAAGTGTATTAATCGACAAAAAGTTGTTGTCAAAGTGCTGTATCATCGACTTTACTGCAAGATCATTATTTTCAGACACTTTGTTGTAAATGCTAGAAATTGAATTTTTGTAGACATAGTAGTTGGATAGAAACATGATACAAATAACTAACAGCAGGGCACAAAATATTTGCAACAGGCCAAGATTTGTGAAAAACTTTTTCATTCTGCAGCCCCTCCTATCATCATACTCTATCCTTTCTATCCACCCTACCTTATCTCTTAAGACTCCTTATCCCTTCTCAGAACCAAGCATTACCCCTTTGGCAAAATACTTTTGTACGAATGGATACATGAGCAGAACAGGGATCATTGACAAAACGATCGTTGCATTTTTCTTCGCCTGCGGCGCCAAAGCTTGCGCATCCACCAGACTAGCGCCTGAGCCTTCACTGAATATGAGCATATCTCTTAGCACTACTTGAAGCGGATACATCGTTGCATCGTTCAAATAGATCATCGGGATAAAGAAACTGTTCCAGTGGCCCATAAAATAGAATAGTCCGATTGAAGCAAGCGCCGGCTTGGATAATGGAATAACAATATTGAATAAAATGCGAAACTCAGACGCGCCGTCGATCAATGCGGCTTCTCGGATTTGAGAAGACATGCCTTCATAGAAGCTTTTCAGTATAATAAGCTCAAAGGTCCAAATCGCGTTTGGTATGACAAGCGCCCATACCGAATCAAGCAAGCCCAGCTTTTGGACGATTAAGTAGTTCGGAATTATCCCCGCATTTAGGAACATAGTAAGAACGATGCCGAACATCCAGTATTTACGGCCGATGAAGTTAGACTTCGATAGCGGATAAGCCGCAATAGCTGTCATAGCCAAATTGATTGAGGTTCCGAGAGCTGTATAAAATACTGTATTCATATAAGCTTTAGGTATTCGATTATCCTTCAGCACCTGCATATAAGCATCAAAATTCAGTCCCTCAGGCCAAAGCCATACTTTTCCTTGTACAACACTTGCTGTATCGCTCAAAGATATGGCCAAAATATAAACGAGCGGATAAAGCGTAACAATCGCAGCAATTAACAGGACAATAGTCGTGAAAATACCTAACACGCTTATTTTCGCTTCTCCTACCATAAGCCTTTGCCTCCTAGCTTCCTGCTAAAATAGTTAGCAGATAGAATCATGAACATCGCTACTAAGGCCTCGAACATGCCGACTGCCGCTGCATAGCTGTAATTCGTCTCCAGCAGCCCTTTGCGATAAACAAATGTCGAGAATACATCGGCAACCTCATAAGTAGTAGGAGTGTATAGGAGAAGCACCTTCTCGTAACCGATACGCATCATATTGCCGACCTTCATAATAAGCATAATGAGAATGGTCGGAAGAATGCTCGGTATTGTTATATGCCACATTCTGCGCAGCCTGCTGGCTCCATCGACTCTCGCCGCCTCGTAAAGCGTCGGACTGATGCCGGCAATTGCGGCTAAATAGATAATAGCCTCATAACCCATATGTGCCCAAATATCGGAGACAACATAGATCGTCCTAAACCACTCTGGCATGATTAGAAAATATATTTTTTCAAATCCAAGCATGGCAATCAATTTGTTGATCATACCGCTGCTCGGAGACAGGAAGTCTATAACCATACTGCTTATAATGACAACAGACAGGAAGGACGGCAGATAAGTAAACGTCTGTACTGACTTTTTAAACCACTTTAAACGCACCTCATTCAATAGAACCGCCAAAATTATCGGAAAAGGAAATCCAAATATTAAAGCATAGAACCCTAATAGGAGCGTATTTTTAAACAGCAGAATAAAGTCATTGCTGGAGAAAAATTTAACAAAATGCTTTAAGCCAACCCAGTCGCTGCCCAAAATGCCATTCCACACGCTGTAGTCCTTGAACGCAATAATTAGACCATACAATGGACCATAGCGGAATATTAAATAGAAAGCTACGCATGGAATAAACAAGATAAGCAGCTGCCTGTCGCGCTTTATATGTTTTAAGGTCGCTGATAGCCGCGACTTATACGTTTTCTTGCCCAATGGCTGTAATGCATGACTGACATCCGGCACGACTAATCCCCTCCAAAATGATGATGAATGGCACTTGAGACTAGTTCGTCTCAAGTGCCACTTGCCTAGCTATTTATTCCTCAGTTACTAGCATGCAGCAGTGAAATTATTGAGCATCGTAGCGCTTTTGCGCATCATTGTATACTTTTGCGAAGTCAGCCGCGCCTTGCTTCTCAGCGGATGCCACCCAATCATTCCACTCTTTATCGCCATAGTTTTTGTTGAGGATATATTTAGCGTTGAACTCATTTGCCGCTTTTTCAAGCGCAGTTTGCAGTTCAGCAATTTTTGAAATTTCATCATCAGTTAGCTTCAGGATAGGATCAAGCGGCTCATATGCGTTAATCGCATTGATTTTGTCTTGCGCCTCTTGCTCTTTCTCTGTGTAATTGTAGTAAACTGCCCGTCTGTCTGGATTCAAGTACATGCCTTCGAGCCATAAGCCGTAACGGTTTTCAAGCACTTTAATATCGACAAGCGGCTCATTGGCGAGCTCTGGATATACAGGCTTGCCATCTGCGTCAAAGTTGAATGTTTCACCTTCAACTCCAAGTGTTACAAGCTGAGATCCGGATGGACTTGTCAAATAATCCAAAAGCTTAAGCGCAACTTCTTTATTCGGATTGTTAGCTACTGCGATACTGAAGCCAACATCGATTTTAGGAAGCGTGCGAATATTTCCTGTCGGTCCTACTGGATTTCCGTATCGCAAATCATATTCTGGATATGCATCTTTTACCTGATTGTAGAAAAGATCCAATCGGCCGATCCAATCGAAAGTAACGAATGATTTGTCAGTCGTCATTTTAACGGTCCAGTTATCGATTGTGTCAGTCAGGAATTCACGGTCAAGCAATTCTTCATTGTAAAGCCTCTTCAAGAAATCGAGCATATCTTTATGCTCTTGCGATGTTGGAGCGAATTTCCATAGCTTTGCCGCCTCGTCATAAGCAGCAGGATAGGAAGAACCGCCAATACCCCAGCCGTAGGCAAAATCTCTAAAAATCGTTTCTTTCGTTTTGGAAGCAAGCGGATAGGAGTCTGGGTAAGCTTGCTTCAGTGCTACCAATGCATCATAGAATTCTTCCGTATTTGTCCATTCCTTAATGTTGTGCTTATCGAAAATGTCTTTTCTAAACATAAATCCATGGTTTACATCGCGGCTCAAGTTATGAATCGGCCAAGCGTAAAGATTGCCTTCTTCATCGCCGTACGATTGCGTCACCCAAGGATTGTCATCAATATACAGCTTCTTAAAGTTCGGAAGCATATCCAAATAGTCTGTAATCGCTACTACAGCGCCTTGCTTGCCGTACGAATTAAGTTCAGCAGGCTTCAGACCATGGAATATATCAGGAAGCTTGCCGGAAGCTACTGTTAAACGCAGTTTATCTTGGTATGTTGCTGATGAGTATGCGAGAATATCAAGCTCAATACCTGTACGCTTCTTGATTTCTTCTGTGATCAGCTTTCCATTTACAGGAGTGTCGCTGACAAGCATCCAAGTAAGCTTGGTCGGCTTGTCGACTAATGGAAGCGCTAGACCGCCAGTATCACCATATTGATTCTGCAGCGGTGCATCACTCGCTGTCGATGAGTTCGGAGCATTTGTTGCCGGCGCATTTGTTGCTGCCGGCTGCTCATTGTTGCCCGATCCGCATGCTGCAAGCACAGCTATCAGCAACGTCATGGCCAGCACTACACTAAGTAACTTTCTTGACATTTCTTTTCCTCCCTAGTTTGATTTTATATGTTGCCGAATCATATTGTCCGGCTGTTTCAAATTTTAAGAAGGAAAAGGAATTTCGTAAATGAAGCGTTTTCACGAAACTTGCTATTTCTCATGAATAAAGCGCTTTCTTAATGTGAAATAGCGTAATATCAAGGGTTTTAAGTGTATGGAAAATGATAAAAAGAACGAAAATGCTAAAATACGAAAACAAAAATGTATGCAGCAGGCGTCATTATAAAAGTCAATACTTGTTAATACTGACCACAACGCCTGCTCATCCCATTTATTGCATTGAAGTGATTTTTAGATCTCGTCCCATATTTTCTTTACATTTTGTAACGAGATTCTAGAACCGAGCAAGCAATCCTCTTGTCCTTCGAATTCAATAGAAATATATCCGTCATAGCCGGATTGCTTAATGATGCGCAGTACCTCACGCATATCAATATCGCCATAGCCAGTAATCGCTCCGCGCAAATAGCTTCCGCCTGCTGATCTGAACCAGCCTTCTCCTAAATTGGCATAAGACGGACGCAAGTAAAAATCCTTCAAATGAACGATCGATGCGTATGGCAGATTTTTCTGAACTGAAACTGTCGGCGTTTCATCCGCGCACATAAAATTGCCGATATCCAGCGTCGTTTTAAAATTCGGCCGATTCACCGCTTGGAGAAGCCGTTGTACACGATCCGCTGCTTGTACATAGTAACCGTGATTCTCCACACTAGTTGTGATGCCGTATTGCGCAGCGTAATCCGCTATCTCCTGACATGCCGCAGCAATCATCGGCAGATCATGCTCGAAGTTAGCAATCGTCGCTTGTTCTATTGGTCTGGAAGCCACATCATGTCTCATCAGCTTAACTCCAAGACGATTCGCGATATCGACATCTTCCTTAACGCCCTCAATCGCTTTCGTATACGCCGCATCGCTGTCTGTTACAAAGTTGGCAGGTACGGCGTAGTTAGAAATTTCGATCCCCGCATCTTTAGCTGCTCCAACAATAGCGTCAATAAGCTCTGGATTTTGTTTCAAATCGAAAGCGATCGGCACAATTTCCACATGCTCTCCGCCATGATCCGCAATCCAGCGCACTGCGTCAACGACGGACAGCCGCTCGTCACGAATCGCTCTGGATAAGCTGTAGCTGCTTAAACCTAACTTCATTGCATTCTCCTCCTTATTTTCTATAATTATGAATAAATTGAACCGCCTTGCGAATATCCTCTTCAGGATTGTCGCCTACTTCGCGTTCAATCGTCAAGTAGCCCTTGTAGCCGATATCGACGAGAGCGGCGAAATACGCATCAAAATCAACCTTTCCGCTGCCCAGCGGAAGCTCCTCAAATATTTCGCCAGCAGTAAGCATCGCAGCAATCTTCTCATGCGACATGGAATCAAATCCGAGGCTGCCGTACACGATTCGAGGATCTACCTCCATATGGCGAACGCCGTCCTTCACATGCGTATGAACGATGTAATCCTTCAAAATATGAACGCCTTGAACTGGATCGTCGCCAGTTACCATGACCATATTAGCTGGATCAAAGTTGACAGCAACACCCTTGCCGCCTAATGTATCAAGGAAGCTCTTAAGATGTGAGGCACGCTCTGGTCCTGTTTCAATTGCAAAATGGGCGTTTACACTTTCGGCGTATTCGCAAAGCTCACGGCAGGCTGTCTGCATGTCTTTATAAATAACGCTTTCAGTATCCTCAGGTACTATACCGATATGTGTTGTTACAATATTGGTACCCAGCTCCAAAGCCAGATCGAGAATCCGCTTTGATTTTTCGATTTTCTCGCGATTATTGGCTCCATCCTGGAAGCCATGTCCGCCCAAGTCTCCGCACAGCGCTGATATTTCCAAGCCTAGGTCCGCAATGTACGCTTTAAGTTCAGCACGATCCTTGCTGCTTAGATTATCCGGATCCATTTCACCTTTGACTGCGTAAATTTGAACACCTTCCGCACCTACAGCTTTTGCTTTTTTAAGTCCTTCACGGACACCGACGCTAAAGCTATCTACAATAACACCAATTTTATTGTTCAATACCACCACTGCGAGCACCTCTTTCTATGATCATATAGTTGTTGATGTTATGAAAAGCTAATTTCTTTGCCGCTTGCAGCCGATTCATAAATTCCGCATAAAATTTTCATCATCTCAACGCCGTCCTCCACAGGACTCAACGTTTCCTTCTCACCAACGGAAGCAGCAATAAAATGATTAATCTCGCTTTGGAATCCTTCCACAAAGTTAAATGTCAAATCATTTACTTGAGGAGAAATATTTAGAATCTTATTGTATTTCTCAGAAACAATTTCTAAAGTCGGCTCAAGCTCCGCTCCGCCCTTATCGCCATATACGCGAACGTTGATTTCATCCTTTTTGGCATGCAAGGTGAAGCTAACGTCTACCATTAATGAAGCGCCATTCTCGAAGCGAATAATCGCATTAGCAAGGTCTTCGACATCATTCTTATTCGCATCATAGTCAGCAGCTTTGTAGAAGTTCAAATTTTCAATATGGGAGCGGTTGCCTAAACGATTATAAGTGTTGCCAGATACCGATTTCACTTTTGGCTTGCCCATGAGATACCAGCAAATATCGATAACATGCACGCCTAGATCGATAAGCGGTCCGCCGCCGGAGCGCTCTTTATCCGAGAACCAGCCGCCAGGGTTGCCCAATCGGCGGATGCACGAAGCCTTCGCGTAATAAAGCTCGCCGAGGTCACCTTGGTCGATAAACTCTTTTAACAATCGGGTATTCGCAGCATAGCGACGGACAAAACCAACCTGCAGCAGCTTGCCGCTTCGCTTAACTGCCTTCTCAACCTCAAGCGCTTGCTCTACAGTCTGACACAGCGGCTTCTCGCATAGAACATGCTTGCCCGCATTAAGCGCAGCAATCGAAATCTCCGCATGGCTGTTATTCCATGTGCAAATACTTACACTGTGAAGCTCAGGAAGCGCCAGCAGCTCGTTGTAATCCGTGAACACCTTTGAAGCTCCGAATCTTTTCGCTTTTTCCTCAGCGCGTTCCTTATTCAAGTCACAGATTGCATAGATTTCCACTTCAGGATTGTTTTTGTACGAATTAAGATGGGATTCCGATATGGAACCGGCGCCGATAACGCCAATTTTCAGCTTTGACATAATAATTGCCTCCTTAAATTAAAATAGCTAATATATTGTAAGCTTTCACTTGGATGTCCCAGCAATTTATACGGCATTCCCGTTCAAACGTTCCGCAGCTATAGCCGCTAATAAGGAAGCTCCAAGCGGAATGCACGCCTCATGCAAATAAAACTTAGGATGATGCAAGCCAAACGCTTGCTCTGCATCGGTGGCCGGTCCAGAGCCTAACCAGAAGAAGCAGCCAGGAACATGCTGCAAATAAATAGAGAAATCCTCGCCAGCCAGTGTAGGCGGCGCAACTATGCGATTATCGCAACCGATCAAATCGTCAATCACTTGCTCTGTATGCCTCACACAGTTGTCATCGTTAATAAGCACTGGCGTCTGCTCGGTATAGTGAATTGACGCCTTGCAGCGATAGCTCTCCGCGACTCCGTTAATGAGCCGCTCTATTCGCTCTTTCATTTGCTCTTGAACTTTCGCGTCAAAAGTACGAATCGTCCCTGTCAGCTCTGCGTATTGCGGAATAACATTGTTCGCTTCTCCCGCATGAATGCTGCCAATCGTAACGACGACAGGCTCAAACGGGGAAGCCTCTCTGCTTGCTATACTTTGCAGAGCGAGAACAATCGCGGAAGCGCAAACAATCGGATCGATTCCCTGGTTAGGAATAGCGCCGTGCGCGCCTTTTCCTTCCAGTTTGATATCAATCCGATCTACTGATCCCATTAATGAACCGTATCGTGTTGCCGCTTTGCCGGCAGATAGAGTCGGCAGATTATGCAAGCCATAAATTTCAGCAACATCTTCCAAGACACCGTCTTGAATCATCGCTTTTGCTCCTGCGTTAATTTCTTCCGCCGCTTGAAATAGGAACCTGACCGTACCTTTCAGCTTCCTTCCCCTAAGCAGCTTAGCCGCTCCAAGCAATATAGCGGTATGAGCATCATGTCCGCAAGCATGCATAATACCCGGTTTCGTAGAAGCGAATGGAACATCGGTTTCCTCATGAATAGGCAGCGCATCCATATCTGCGCGAAGCGCAATAATCGGACCAGGCTCATCTCCGATCAGCTCGGCAACGATGCCATGCCCCCCGACATTGCGTCTAACTCGCAGCCCAAGCTTCTCTAGCTGAGCTGCTGTCTTGGCTGCCGTCTCAGACTCTTGCAGACTCAGCTCTGGATGAAGGTGCAGATCTCTTCGAAAGGAGACAAGCTCCTCCGCCAGCTGGCGACCATCTTCAAGCCATGTTGATGTGGACATGCTAGCCCCTCCCATAAAGCTCTTTCATAATTTTTTTGCCGGTTGGCGTTTGCGCGAGTCCGCCCTTTGCTGTCTCTCTATGCTTCTCGGGCATTGCGCTTCCCACCTCCAGCATCACATCGATAACTTCGTCAGAAGGTATTACGCTGCGAACGCCTGCCATCGCCATATCCGCAGCTGCCATCGCAGTAACAGCGCCGAAGCCGTTGCGAACGATACAAGGAATTTCTACAAGCCCGCCGACAGGATCGCATATTAGACCAAGGGAGTTTTTGAGCGCTAACCCAACAGAATGAACAGCCTGCTCCGGCTTGCCTCCGCGCAGCTCCGTCAAAGCTCCTGCGGCCATTCCGATCGCAGAGCCTATCTCCGCCTGACAGCCTCCCTCAGCGCCAGAAACAAAAGAATTATTAGCTATGACGTAGCCAATAGCTCCCGCGCTGAATAAGCCATATACCATATGCTCATCGCTCCAGCCGAATCTCTCCTGAGCGCTTACGAAAACTCCAGGAATGATGCCGCAAGACCCCGCCGTTGGCGTTGCAATAATCCGCCCCATCGAAGCATTTACTTCAGAGACGGCAAGCGCATACGCCATCGCTTTACACGCTTCCTCGCCAAGTACAGGCACATTGCCGCTCATATAGTTGTGAACCCGCTTTGCATCGCCGCCGGTCAGTCCGCTGCGTGATCTTGTGTCCTCAGCAATACCTTTGCGAACAGCCTCCTTCATGACCTCGTAATAAGCGGTCATTTGACTAATAACCTGTGCTTCCCCTCGACCTGTCTCGCGCGCTTGCTCGACAACCATCAGTTGGCCGATCGTAAGCGCCTCTTTATCACAAAGCTCCTGAAGCGTCTTCAAGCTGTTAAACCTCATGATATCCCCTCTTCATCCCTAAGATCGACAACACAGATGCTGTGCACATTGGATAATGCGGCAATACGCTGAACATATGGCTGAGGCAGCGTCTCATCGCTCTCGATGACGGTTACCGCGTCACCGCTGCGCGACTTACGGTCAACCTCCATATAACCAATATTTAAATTCGCTAGCTTAAGAATTTCTGTCATGTCAGCGATAATACCTGCTCGATCATCATGAAAGATTAATAAAGTTGGATAAATCGCCGTAAACTTCACATCGAAACCATTAACCCCTATAATCTCAATGTTGCCGCCGCCAATAGAGCAGCCGGTCACGATTGCCTCGCGTCCTTCGAGACTCAGCTTCATTGATGCTGTATTAGGATGAACGCCTGGCTTCTGCGCTGTTTTAAATATGACCTCCATGCCAGCAGCCTCCGCACATGCATAAGCCGCTTTAATTCTCATATCATCCGTCCCAAAATTGAGAAGACCGCCGATCAGCGCAAGGTCGGTGCCATGTCCGCGATAAGTGTCAGCGAAGGAGCCGTAAAGCGTAATTTCAGCCTTTTCCGGCACCCCGCCAAGCACTTGCCGGGCCGTCCGGCCCAGCCGAACGGCACCCGCAGTATGAGAGCTGGAAGGACCCACCATGCTTGGACCGATAATCGAGAATACATCCTTAAAGCGCATGAGCGATCCCTCCTCTTTTATTCCTCGCTAAGCCACTCCTGCAGATGTGCAGCAACGAATGCATCATCGTTAAGATGTGGATAATCTCTATACATGCGATCAATTTCTTCCGATTGTCCAGGAGAAAGCACCTCATTTGGATTCAAGCACCAAGTCCCTTTTAGAAGACCCTGACGGCGAAGCACCTCATGAATGCCCGGTATACAGCCCTCAAAATGGTTTGCCGGATCAAAGAAAGCTGCGTTCGTCTCCGTCACTTCAATATTGCGAGCCAGCCATTCCTTAGCAATAGATTCATTGTCACGCACCGCTTTAATTTCCTCAAGCAGTTCAACAGCCTTCTGCGTCCATACCGCCCAATGACCTAGCAGTCCGCCGACTACTTGCTTTTCAACAGTCTCGCCGTTAACTTTAAAACGATAGGTTGTAAGAAGATCATTAACAATATTGTCATCATTGCCTGTGTATAAAGCGATTTCGTCACGACGGCTGGAGCAGCATACTGCTCGTGCAACATCAATCGATTGGTAACGGTTGAATGGCGCCATTTTAATAGCTACGATATTCGGAATTTCCGCGAATTTACTCCAGAAATCATAAGTGAATATACGTCCGCCAACGGAAGGCTGCAAATAGAAGCCAATAACCGGCATAATCTCTGCGATACGCTTCGTGCGCTCTAAAATTTCCTCTTCGCTCCAGCCCTGCAGGCCGCCCATACTTAGCAGTCCAGCGTCATAGCCGAGCGACAGCGCTAGCTTTGCTTCACTAACAGCTTGCTCAGTCGGTCCACAGATGCCTGCTACCTTAATAAATGGACGATCAATATTAGCCTTAGCCAGCTCTTCAGCCGCTAGTCGCAATACAGGCTCCAGCAAATTATGCTCAGGGTCGCGAATTTCGAATTGCGTAGAGTGTACGCCGATTGCGATGCCGCCTGCCCCGGAAGCCGCATAATAGCGAGTGAGCGCTCGTTGATGCTTCTCATCCAATTGACGATTCTCATCCAGCGCCAGCGGATGAGCAGGGATGACTAAACCTTCATGCAGTGCTTTCAACAATTCAGGCTTCAATGTTGCTGTGCTCATCTAGAATTTCCCCTTTCGTTCCTGAAAACCAGTCGGTTTATTCCATGTCTGTCCGCCTTCTTGCACCCACTCAGCAGTCCAATCCAGCAATTGCTGCAGTGATACTTGCGGATATCCAAAACGCTTATGTGATTTCGAAGCGTTATTGAGCAATGCCTTTTCCGACTCTTCGCCTTCGAAGATCGCTTCTTTGCCAAAACGTAAAGCAAACTGCTCTGCAGCCCAACGTACAGATAATGTTTCTGGACCGGTGATATTCATAATAGCCGGCGGATTCGAGCACTCTGTCAGGCAGCGAAGCGCCATTGAATTCGCATCCCCTTGCCAGATTACGTTCGCATGGCCCATTGCTAGATTAATAGGACGCTGCTCGTAAACAGCCTTAGCGATTTCCAGCACTACGCCATAACGCATGTCGATCGCATAGTTTAGACGATAGAACAACATTGGAGTGCCGTTTTTATGGGAATGATATTCAAAAATACGTTCGCGCCCAAGCGTTGATTGCGCGTATTCGCCGATTGGTTCTGGAGCAACTGATTCATTCGCACCGCCGCTGCCATAGTTTAAGAAAGGATAAATATTGCCTGATGAAAATACAACGATGTTGGACTCTTTATACTTTTCAGCTACACGGCCTGGCAAATAAGTGTTCATCGCCCATGTAAAATGCTCTCTTCCTGTCGTTCCGAACTTATTGCCTGCCATATAGATAACGTTTGCAACCTCTGGAAGCTTGAAAAGCTCGTCATCGTTCAACAAATTACAGGAAATCGTCTCTACGCCGGCATCCTCAAGCTCGCGCTTTGCTTCCTCGCTTGAGAAGCGAGAAACGCCGATGACACGCTTATTCAGTCCACCCTCGTTAATAGCGTTTTTAGCTAGACGAGCGAGACTCGGTCCCATCTTACCGCCTACCCCGAGTATAATAATGTCGCCGTCGACACGGGACAAGTCTTGGATTAATGCTTCAGTTGGTTTTGATAATGCCGCTTCTAGTTCTTCGATTGTCTTCATCCTGATTACTCCTTTCGGTAATTAAATCTACTACCATCATACCGAGGTAAAGGATATAAAGACAAATCTTTTAATCGTCTTTAAAATCGCAAAAAAAGGGGCGAAATGACCTTTAATTGTCCATTAAAAAGGTGAAGCGGTAAATTTGCCTCGGCCTTCCCTTCGGAACCTTCTCAAGACCGACAATATCAACGAGACCGTTATCAATCCAGAGCAGCAGCAGGCGATGCGCGCTGCGTACCGTAATCTCTAGCAGAGCCGCAATCTCATGCACCTTATAATCATACTTGCTGAACCTGGCCGTATGCGCAAGCAGCTTACTTAAATAAGCGCTGGTCATACCCGCGTCCTCTGCGCGCTTGATCAGACTCGCATGCGTTGGAGACAGCACCGTCTGAACGGGATCCGACATTTCAAGCGGTCCGATCAGCGTCTGATCCTCCCGAACGATAAAGCAGGTATTGCCGCCAGCCTCCTTCGACTTGCGAAGCGCCGATCTCGCGTTCATTCCCGCTTCATTCGCAGACGTGCCAAAGCCTATGCCAAGGCTAAGCGATATACCGAAGCTTAGATTCGCGTCCTTCGCCAGCGGAATCGTTTTATATCCTCCAGTTTCCCGTTCGAATATGCCTCGGGTCGTAAAAAATAAGTATTCATTGCCTCCAAGAGAGGTTAAATAGCCGTCCAAAGATTCCACATAGCCAAGTACCATGCGATGGATGTCTAGCTTTAGCTTCTGAACCTCATGCTCGCTTGTCCTATTCATAACGAGCTTGCCGAACTCATCCACATTAATCATGCCGACTACAATTTGCGATTCCTTGCTTCGTCGTGATTCCGAGGATAGCAGCGCGCGTTCCAGCGTAACGGTCATATCTTGATCTGAAGGCAACAGCCACTCATTCGCAACTCCAATAAGATCAAGCTGTTTTGCTACCTGTTCCACGCTCGTAATCGCAATGGAGCATGCCCCTGATAAAGCCTGCTGCTGATGAAAAGCAAACAGCTTATCCGCGTGAGCGTATACAGGACCGCTATATACAACAACCTTTGTATGCTCGATATTTAAGTCTTTCAGCGCACGCATTACCATCGATTTCGTCAGCGTGTCCACCGATATGCCGCCGTCCAGCTTGCCGGCTTGCAAAGCGCGGAACAACGTCTTATAGAGGCCTGCACCGGTTAAAGGAACGAAATGTACAGGCACGACGGCCTGTACATTATCCTTCACCTTCCGATATGCCTGCGCGCCGAAGAGAAGAAGCACTTGAGTACTGTGCATCAGCTCCTCAGCGGCTTCCGGCATCTCGTCCTCGCCACTGACAATACGGACAACCGGCTGAAGCGTCGGAAATGCTGTAATGACCTTTAGCAGTCTCTCAACGACAAAAGACGTTCCAATAATGCCAATTTTGATTTCCATCTACTTCAGCATCCCTTTATATACACCAGGCACCGAATCTTCGATTATTGTAGCGTTCGCTGTTTTTTTATAAAACTCAGTAGGTCCTGCACCGCCAATAATGGCATAACCATAGCTGTTCTGACGCATCATTTCAAGCGTTTGCTGGAACAGGATTTTGCCAATGCCTCTGCCGCGCTCTTTCTCATCGACGCCGGTTGGTCCGAAGAAGCCTTTCACAGTCGCATCATAGCAGGCGAAACCAAGCAGCTTCTTGTCTTCTACCGCAATCAAGCAAGTAATTGGAGAGTTAGCAAATGCCACCTCGACCTCGCTGCGCCAGTATTTACTGAAATGCTTCTCCGCCCATTCCGCGACAATATGCTTCTCAGGTCCGATTGCTCTGCGAATGGTAACACCTGTGCGCTTCTCGTAGTCCTTTGCGGACTCCATCTCAGGCAAATCATAAAGTTTTACTAACATATCCGGCATTATACATTCTCCTCAACTTTTTTATGAAACGGCTTCAATTCATCACGCATTAATCCCATCAGCAAGCCTGATGCGATTTCAGCAACTGTCCAGCCTGACTCGATAGCCCATGGACCCCAGCCAAAATCAGCTGGCGAGCCGTAAACCTCATCCTTCTCCACATCATACGCGCGAGCCCAGGCTCCATGCAAAGTAGTGTCTGCGCTTCTAAGCTGAGCCTTCGCCATAAACAGCGAGTTTTCCTGCCACAGCTCTAGGAAATATTCATCCTCCGTAACAAAATACGCTTGAATGAACGCCATTGGAAGCCAATTGTTTGAATAGAGCAGATCTACGATTGGATCTCCATTGTGCGCAAGCAGCGAGCTTTCCCCTTCGCCAACCTCATTACGCATGGACGCTTTATAGCCGCTGTCCCATTCTAGATAAGCTCCTGACTCATGCTTGAACGTTTGCAGCTCCTTCGTTACGCGATACAGCCAATCCTTATACTTATCATCACCAGTTATTTCATACATCCAGCTAAGCGGCAAAATCAATCGGCAGTACTCCTGCGTCTCGCTTTGCTCTCTAGTCGTCTCCGGATATACGGCTAGAATGGCATCCATACCCGCACGGGCAGCATGCATAAAGCTAACATCGCCGCCGAGCTTATACGCTAAGCACAGGGCTGCGTAATAAAAGGCGTTATAATGGGCGCTTGGCAGATTGCCTGGCTTTCCTTGAAGCTCCAAAATAGACTCCTCGGAGGTCAAATTTATGTTATCTGTGCGGAATAAACGAGTACCGTCCGAGCCTGTCGTCCGAACAAGGAAGCTGAGCACCTCGAACGTTTCCTCCAGCCTTTCACTAGTCCCGCTGTAGAGGCTTTTGAGCAGCTGCGGAATAATAGCCCGAGCAACATCATCCTGATAACATATTCCCCAAGCCTCATCCGTCCAGCGCATCATGCCGTGCAGATGACCCTCATCCTTGCATATATAATTGTCATAGAGATAGGCAAGCAAATTATCGGCTTTCGCTAAATGATCTGAATTGCCCGTTAGTCGATAATTCAAAAAATAAGGCAATGAAGCCTCGCCGATGCAGTCTGCACGGCGAATCTCGTTCATCCGCTGCACGCCGTCAGCATAAATATCCGTGCTGTAGCCTTCAAGGATGCCGCTTTTTCCTTCATCGCTCAGCACGCCGCCATCATTCAGCCAGCCAACAGCAAGCCTTGCGCTTTCGGCTATGAGCTCCTCATCATTTTTAGAGGAATCAAGCGTTCCTGTCGAATAAACAAAGTCGAGCCCTTCAAGCTTTTTATCAGAATCGAAAAGCCAGTTCAGAATAAACTCCACAACACTTGTGATTCGCGCTTTCGGAGCATGTCTTGCCGCAATAAAATTACTCAGACGAAATGAGCATATGAGCAAATTACTAGGGTTGTCGAACCAAAGCGCTCTGTCGCTGATCGAATGACAGATGTCTTCTGTAACAGGAATAGCGTCATGCGCGTGAATCTTTGTAAACTGCAAAATCGGTTTGCTATGCGAGCAGGCGATATCATGCGGCTTAATGCGTGTTCCGCATTGATCGTCAATCAGCATTCCGAGCTCCAGCCCGTCCACATGCTTCTCATCAGAACAATAGACCATTCTCCAAAACCTAGTCGACTCAGGCTGTGCGGAATACACATGACCAATACTGCCGACAAACTCAGCAAAAATACGCTTTCCTTTTTGAAGCTGCTCCTCAATAAGCACCCTTTCGGAAGCTTTAAGCAGCAATGGCTTATCCGAAGTGCCGCCAATTAGGGCGATTGCATCGAATGAATTTAAATCCGTGCCAGGAATGTCCTCTGGAGCAATAACCTCAACCTGATTACCCCAAGCTTTAAGCAAACTTAGCAAATTACTGCTTTCACGAGTAATTACAACGACTTTTTGATGCTGTGGCATGCTGCTTAACCTCCAATCACGCTATGAAGCCGGCTTAAATGAATGCGCTTGCTTATACAATAGCAACGACTTCTTAACCAAAATACTACTGCTAATCATTGACTCAGTCAATCAAAATTACGACAACAAAAGAATTAAAAATTCATTATTATGATCAGTTCAATCATTTTGATTCCTTCATTTTTGCTTTGACCATTCATTATGGTACACTTGAGCTGATTTGGATATTTTACTTCTTAAGGAGGTTGTATTCCATTGGCCAACCAGACAGGCGCCATAGTCCAGCAATCGCTTCAAGCTTTAATGAATGATCCCGCTTTTCTAGCAAATTTGCCTCAGGAAACGCGAAAGCAAGCTTTTCAATCGCTTGCGGCTATTCTATCCACCCCTAACAAGGTGCACAAAGCGTTCATGCGAATTACGCTTGATGATGGCAGCGTTGTTCGAATTCCTGCATACCGCATTCAGCACAACGACACGCTTGGACCTTATAAGGGCGGCATTAGGTTCCATGAATCAGTCAATGAGGAGGAAGTGACAAACCTCGCTGCACTCATGACACTCAAAAACGCGCTTCATGAAGTTCCTTTCGGCGGCGGCAAGGGCGGAGTCGGCATTAATCCTCGTCAATACTCAACGACTGAGCTTTATCGCATCTGCAAAAAATATGTTCAATACTTTACCGGGATTCTCGGTCCCGACAAAGACATTCCTGCACCCGATATGGGCACCAGTGCCAGAGAGATGGACTGGATGATGGCTGAGTACAAAAGCACGAATCCAGGACAGCCTTACTTGGGCAGCTTTACAGGTAAAAGCATCATTAACGGCGGCTCGCTCGGAAGACGCGAAGCAACCGGCAAAGGCGTCTACTTTACATTTCGCTATATGATGCATGACTATTTAAAAGAAAATCACAGCTTGCTGTCAAGCGGCAGTAATCCTTATGCTCAAACGGGTCTTGCACTTTATAATAAGCCGCTGCGCATGGCCGTCCAAGGATTCGGCAATGTCGGCTCTGTCGCTGCGCTCGAGGCGGCTAACTGTCCTTTTTTAAACAATAAAATTGTTGCGGTAAGCGATCGAAATGTTACGCTGTACGATGAGAAAGGCCTGTCCATCCCAACCTTAATCGAATATGCTGCGAACAATCACGGCGACTTGCCGTCAACGGAGGATGCGCTCCGTGAGCTCGGCTTGAAAGCGGAGCTGCTCGGACGCGAAGAAATTCTGTACTTGGATGTTGACGTACTCGTTCTTGCTGCTCTGGAGGAGCAGATTCGCGGAGACAACGCTGACCGCATTAAAGCGCGAATCATCGTTGAAGGAGCTAATGCGCCGGTAACAGGCGAAGCGGATGTACTCTTGAACGCCAAGAGCACCATTATTATTCCGGATATATTGGCGAACGCCGGAGGCGTAATTGTTTCCTATTTCGAATGGCTGCAAGGACGCGAGACGCAGTTTTATTCTGAGGAAGAAGTATTCAAGCAGCTTCACAGCAAAATGCAGAAGACAATGGCAAGCCTGCTGCCTGAGTACTTCACTCAACGCTTTACGCTGCGCCAAAGCTGTTACAATCACGCTGTTCGAAAGCTGTCCACCGTCCTGTACGCGCAAGGTAAGCTGTTCTAAAGGGACGCCGGGCTTTACTTGGGTAGACACGTCACAATTGGGGGGCACTTGAGTCGCGTCCCCAGTTGTGCGGCTAGTCTCTCCACTTAAGTGCGTATACCCCAGTTGTGCGGCTAGTCTCTCCACTTGAGCGCGTGTACCCCAGTTGTGCGGCTAGCTTCTACACTTGCGCGCGTACACCCCAGTTGTGCGGCTAGCTTCTACACTTGCGCGCGTACACCCCAGTTGTGCGGCTAGCTTCTACACTTGCGCGCGTACACCCCAGTTGTGCGGCTAGCTTCTCCACTTGCGCGCGTACACC